>Ga0207906_1000129_pt1 | contig 52949 bp, 60 predicted proteins | sample LinPmetageLP37_FD_184050 | JGI IMG/M metagenome (GOLD analysis project Ga0207906, IMG submission 184050) | Marine viral communities from the Pacific Ocean - LP-37 (SPAdes) | ecosystem: Environmental > Aquatic > Marine > Oceanic | place: Pacific Ocean | collected 2010-06-16 | reverse complement strand
GATGGTGGTGAGTGCCCCGCCCATATGTGCTGCCTCTTTCCTAAATTGGTTCAGGGGTTATATAGACGGCTGCACGACGAACAAGCTCTACCCCCAGCCGCAGGAGCAGCAATGCACCGTGACGACGCGAAAGCAGATTGGACGATCCGAGTAGCAGACCGGCCCGCGATGGGTTGGCAGATGATGGCGGACGGCCCCAAGGATGACGACGACACCGAGTTGTTGACCAAAACCCGCCCCAAGACCAAACGCCCGCCGCTTTATAAAGTGATGCTGCTGAACGACGATTTCACCCCGATGGAATTCGTGGTGCATGTGCTGGAGCGGTTCTTTGGCCTGAACCACGCGCAGGCGTTCGAGATCATGCTGACGGTTCACAAAAAGGGGCTGGCCGTGGTTGGCGTCTTTAGCCACGAGATCGCGGAGACGAAAGTGGCGCAGGTGATGGATTTCGCCCGGCGTCATCAACATCCGCTGCAATGCACTATGGAAAAAGAAGAATAACACGTGATTGATCCGCGACTGGAACTGGCCCTGAACGGCGGTGGGCTGGACTTGCCCGAAACTGGGGTGATCGCCATCTTTCAGCCCCCCGTGGATGCCGATTTGGCCGGTTTGCCGGTAGAGCGCTGCAAGATCATTCACGATTTCAAGCCAGCCTATGACGCTTGGACCGCGCGGGGCTATGAGGCCGCGCATTCGGTAGAGGGGCGTTATGCCGCCGCCATCGTCTGCCTGCCGCGCGCCAAACATGAGGCCCGCGCCTGGGTCGCTCAAGCCTGTGCTGTGAGCGACGGGCCGGTGGTGGTTGATGGGCAAAAGACCGATGGCGCGGATTCGATCCTGCGCGAAATGCGTGCGCGGGTGACGGTGCAGGGTCCGATCTCCAAGGCGCATGGCAAGCTTTATTGGATTGATACGGGCTCCAGCGATTTCTTCACCGATTGGGAAGCCGGTCCCGCCCAGACGGAGGGCGGCTTTTGGACCGCGCCGGGGGTCTTCTCTGCTGATGGGGTCGATCTGGCCTCGGCGCTGTTGGTGGATGTGCTGCCCGATAACCTTGGGGCCGAGGTGGCTGATCTGGGTGCAGGCTGGGGCTTTCTCTCGGCGCATATCCTGACGCGGCCCAAGGTGAAGACGCTGCATTTGGTCGAGGCCGGGCATATGGCGCTGGAATGCGCGCGTCATAACGTGACCGACGACCGCGCCGTGTTCCATTGGGAGGACGCCACCGAATGGCAGCCCCCGCACCGGATGGATGCGGTGGTGATGAACCCGCCCTTCCACACCGGCCGCGCCGCTGAGCCGCAGATTGGCCAAGCCTTTGTCGCCGCAGCCGCGCGTATGCTGTCGGGGCAGGGCGACCTGTGGATGGTGGCCAACCGGCATCTGCCCTATGAGGCGGAACTGAAGAAACGCTTTGCACAGGTGGCGGAGCTTGGGGGGGATGCGCGGTTCAAACTGTTCCACGCCACACGCCCGCTGACCCGGCGCCGCTAAGCCTTAAGGGGGTATCCCGATGTCATTCTCGATCTCAGGCAAAACAGCCATCATCACGGGCGCCGCAGACGGCATTGGCCTTGCCATCGCGCGGCATCTGGCCGACCGGGGCGCCAATGTGATGTGCGCCGATTCCAACGAGAAAAAGCTGATGGAAGAGCTGGGCGACACGCCGGACGACGGGAATGTCCGCGTTTTCGCCGGGGATCTACGCCAGCGGCTGACCATCGCCAACCTCGTCTCGGCCACGATCGACGCTTATGATCAGGTCGATATCCTTGTGAATGCCTCGCGGCAGGTGTTGCCCACCGATCCGCTGGATGTGGAAGACGGTTCGGTTGATACGCTGTTGCAGCAAAACCTGATGACGGCGCTGCAACTGTCGCAGCAGGTGGCGCGGCGGATGATAAAACAGGCCGAGGGCCAGACCGAGGGGCAGGTGGGGTCGATCATCAACCTCAGTTCCATCGCGGCACAACGTCACCAGCCGGATATGATGGGCTATGCCATCGCCTCGGCGGCGGTGCAGCAGATGACCCGCTCTCTGGCGCTGGTGCTGGCGCAGCACCGGATACGGGTGAATGCGATCTCTTTCGGGTCGGTGATGAGCGCGTCGCTGCGCGCCGCCGTGGCCGAAAACCGCGACTGGCGCGAGGATATTCGCGCGCACACGCCGCTTGGCCGTATCGCCGGGCCGAATGAGCTTTGCGAGGCGGTGCAATTCCTCGCCGCCGAAAGCTCGGGCTTTATGACCGGTGAGATCATGACCATTGATGGTGGGCGTACCCTGCTTGATGTGGTCTCGGCCCCCGCGCATTAAAGCGGCGGCAGCAGTTTTCTGGGGCAAAAACGAAATCATCCATCTTTCGCCCTTGACCCCAATGCCAAGCTGCCTTATCCGACGCGCCACGGCGTTATAGCTCAGTTGGTTAGAGCGAACGACTCATAATCGTTAGGTCCCTGGTTCAAATCCAGGTAACGCCACCATCCTCCCCCTTTTTCGTATGACGATATGCCTGATGGGCTGGCACTGGTCACCTGCGCTTGGGTTGCACGCGGGGCTGGAAGGGATAGAAGATAGCCCATGCCCCGCGCGGGTTTAAGCAGATGAAAGCAGCCTTATGACCACGGAAAACTTCGTTCACGAGATCAACGTCACTTGGGGCGATTGTGACCCGGCGCAGATCGCCTATACCGCGCGGCTGCCCTATTTTGCGCTGGATGCGATCAACGCATGGTGGGAGGCGCATTTCGATGGCGATGGTTGGTTCCAACTGCAGATCGACCGCAATATCGGCACGCCTTTCGTGAACCTTTCGATGGATTTCCGCAGCCCGGTCACGCCAAGGCACAAGCTGATGTGCGAAACCTATCCGACGCGGCTCGGCAACAAATCCATCACCTTCGGCATGAAAGCGCGGCAGAACGGGGTGCTGTGTTTTGAGGGTTCGTTCACCTGCGTCTTTACCATCGCGGATGTGTTCAAAAGCCAATCCGCGCCCGAAGAATTGGCCCGCGTGATCAAACCTTTGGTCCGCGCTGACCTCGCCTGAGGCAATTGCGCCGCGCGCAGTTGAAGTTCCCCCGATTGCAGCGTCTTATCGCGCAGCACATTGAGGGAGACGAAGATGACGATCAGGACTGCGGTAATCGGATTGGGGATCATGGGCCGGCGCATGGCCGAGAACATGGTGCTGCACCCCGACTTCACGGTCACCACCATGTGGGATCCCGACCCCGCGGCCTGTGCCGCCGCGCAAGAGGTCGCGCCGGAGGCGACAGTGTCGGCCACGGCGTCCGAGGCGATGGCCGATGTCGATCTGGTCTACCTCGCCTGCCCCCCGGTGCCGCGCAAAGCCTATGCGCTTGAGGCCGCGGCGGCGGGCAAGGCGATCTTCCTCGAAAAACCGCTGGGCGTGGACATCGCGGAGAGCCGCGCGTTGGTGGCCGAGTTGCAGGCTGCAGGCGTCCCGGCGGCGGTGAATTTCACCCAAGCAGCGGGGGCGGCGCTGACCGATCTGACGCGGTCGATTGGTGAGGGTGCGCTTGGCGATCTTTGCGGTATCGACATCATCGTGACCTATCCGGCCTGGCCCCGCGCGTGGCAGGTGGATGCGGATTGGCTGCGCTTTGCCGCTGAGGGCGGCATGACCCGCGAGGTAATCTCGCATTTCCTGTTTTTGAGCGAGCGGGTGCTGGGGGCGCTGACCCTGCAATGGGCCCATGCGGAATATCCCGACGCCGAACTTTGCGAGACCCATGTCGCGGCACGGCTGGTCAATGCCGAGGGCTTGCCGGTTTCGATCCTTGGCTCTGTTGGTGGCGTGCAGCCGGACCGGCAAGAGGTGACGGTGAAAGGGGCCAAGGCCAGCCGCCGCATCTCGGAGTTTGCCATCGACACCCTGTCGACCGGAGAGGCCTTCGCGCCGACCAACAGCAGCCCCACCGACACCCGCGCCACCAGCCTCAAAGCGCAGCTTGACGACATGGTGCTTCTGATGGACGGCGGTCCGAGCCGACTGGCCACACCAGAAGAGGCGCTGCGCGTGCAGGAGCTTATCGAAGGCATTTTGGCCAACGGAAGGACACAGTCATGACCGCCACCTTGCAGTCATCGCCCGAAACCTGCCACTGGGGCTACTTTGAGGCCAGCCGCCCGCCCGCGCTGACGATCCAAAGCGGCGACGAGGTGATCATCAACACCGTCTCTGGCGCGCCGAACTGCCTGCCGCCCGAAGGCTTCCATGTGCCGCCGGAACTTTACGACATCCACAAGGCAGGCCCGCCGCCGATGCCCGGCCATATCCTGACGGGCCCGGTGGCCGTCGAAGGCGCGACGCCCGGGGATGTGCTGAAGGTCGATATCCTTGATGTCGTGCTGCGGCAGGACTGGGGGTATAACTTCATCCGCCCCTTGGCAGGCACGCTGCCGCAGGATTTCACCGAGACCTATCACAGCAACATCTCGCTGGACGCAGAGCGGGGCATCGCCCGTCTGCCTTGGGGGCTGGAACTGCCCTTGGCCCCGTTCTTTGGCGTGATGGCCGTGGCGCCGCCGCCCGAATGGGGCCGGATCGCCACCATTGAGCCGCGCAAGCATGGCGGCAATCTGGACAACAAGGAACTGGTGGCGGGCAGCACGCTTTACCTGCCGGTCTTCAACGAAGGGGCGCTGTTTTCCTGCGGGGATGGGCACGGTGCGCAGGGCGACGGCGAAGTCTGCGTCACGGCGATTGAGACGGCGCTACAGGGGCGCTTTCGTCTGACGGTGTTGAAGGATCGCGGGCTCAGCTATCCGCAGGCCGAAACGCCGACCCATGTGATCACCATGGGCATGGCCCCCGACCTTGACCACTGCGCGGAGATGGCCCTGCGGGAGATGATCGCGCTGGTGTCTGAGCGTGCGGGGATCAGCCGTGAGGATGCCTATGTGCTCTGCTCGCTGGCCGGTGATCTGCGCATCACCCAGACGGTGAACCGCGAAAAGGGCGTGCATATGATGATGGCGAAAAACCTGATCGGCGGTTAACGCCAGCGCCAACCAAAGAAAAAGGGCCGCATCGCTGCGGCCCTTTCGCGTTTCCACCTAGTGGCTGATCACTCTTCTGCCCAAGCCATCCGCGCCGGGTGGTATTCAAACCCGATGTGGTGCGCGGCACCCACCAACCCTTCGCGGGTGTGGTTGTAGAGCGAGCGCCAGTAAGGCTGGATCGTGACGCCATCGTCTTGCAGCATCTTCTCACCCTTCGCCATGATCTCGCGCCGTGCCTCAACATCCGCCGTGGCCAGCGCCTCGGAGAGCAGGGCGTCGAACTCAGGGTTGGCATAGCCGAACTCGTTCCACGCCTCGCCCGAACGATAGGCCAGCGCCCAGATTTGCACGCCCAGAGGCCGCGCGTTCCAGTTGGTGGAGGAGAAGGGGTATTTCACCCAGTCGTTCCAGAAGGTCGAGCCGGGCAGGATGGTCCGCTTGACCTTGATGCCCGCGTCACGCAGCTGCGCGGCCACGGCATCGGTCGTGTCCTTGCGCCACGCATCGTCGATCGAGAAGAGCTCATGCTCATAATCCGCCATCCCGGCTTCTTCCATCAGCGCGCGGGCGGCTTCGGGATCGGTCTTGGGCGGTTCGACCTCTGCATATTCGGGGTGCATCGGGCCGACGTGGTGGTTTTCGGCCACGATCCCGCGACCGGCATAGCCCAGTTCCAGCAGTACGGCGTTGTCGACCGCCAGTTGCAGCGCGTTGCGCACGCGCTTGTCTTCGTAAGGCTTCATGCCGTCGATTTCGGCCAATTGGTTGGGGCGGATCACGATGGTCGCCGCGGTGGCGATCTCGTTCTCGATCCAACCGTCGAGCGTGCTCATCACGTCGATGTATTCGCCTTCCATGGAGTAGAAAGCGTCGACCTCTTCGGCCTCGGCAGCGGCGATCCATGCGGAAGGGTCGGTGCCGTAGTCGATGTATTCCAGACGGTCGATGTAGGGCCCGCCAAAGACTTCAGTGCCCCACCATGTGTGGTCGGGGTTCTTCACCAGCACGCTTTTCACGCCCACTTCGAGCGATTCGGGCAGGTAGGGGCCGGTGCCCTTGGGGTTTTCCAACATGGTGTCGGGGTCGAAACCCTCGGGCGTGATCGCGGCGGGGTAATCGGCCATGCCGGGGATCAGCGTGATGTCGGATTTGGGCAGCTTCAGCTTGACGGTGTGGTCATCGACCACCTCAATCGCACCTTCGATCGCCTTGCCGGTTTCTTCGTCCACCAGCGTGGCGAAACGGCCCGCCATGGAGTTGCCTTCGAGCGACTTGTCGCACCAGCCTTCGATGTTGCGCGCCACGTCCTGCGCGGTGAAGGGGGTGCCGTCGTTCCATGTCACGCCCTTGCGGACGTTCAGCGTGTATTCGGTGGCGTCGTCGCTGATCTCCCAGCTTTCCAGTAGGCCGGGGGTGAAGGTGCCGTCGTTCTCCCAGATGGCGAGATACTCCAACCAGCCGCGGCTGAAGTTGGCGATTTGCGACCAGTCATAGGTGCGCGGGTCTTTCAGGGCACGCACCTCCATCTGCATCCGCACGGTGCCGCCTTCCTTGAGGTTGGCATGGGCCGCCGCACGCGCGGGCGCGGCCATGCCAAGCATCCCGTAAGCTGTGGCGGACGTGGCCCCGAAGGCGCTCGCAATCGCCAGAAACTCGCGTCTGCTGACGGGGTCTTTCTTGGCGTTCTCGGCTGATGTCAGCACGGATTGCGGCAGCGGTTTTCCGGTGCGTGTCAAAAATTCCATGATTTTCCTCTCTGTTGGTGCGTTGGCCGTGGCCGTCGCGGATCCCCACTTTTAAGGGTGGGGCAGGTGATGCAGTTGACCTGCTTTTGTCGCCTCTTGAGGTGGGCGCGGGGTGTTTAGTCTGCCGATCAGGCGCGTTGCGTCAAGCCTGTCGCGGGAAGTTGAGCAGCAAGCTAGCGCAGGAAACCGTCCCGGCAAGCGGGGTGGCCGGGAAAAACCACTGGTAAAATGGCGGTTTAGGCCAGATCACGCGCCGCTTTGAAAAGCGTCTCAAGCCGGGCGGGGTCGCCGACCTCATTGGCCAGCATCAGCACCAATCGCGCGTTCAGGGCGTGGCTTTCGGCCTCGCTCAGCCCTTCGTGGGCGGCCATGAGCGCGGCATAGACGGTGTCACCCTCGGTGCCGAGGTTGTCTTGAAGGATCATGCGGTGGCTCCTTTCGCGCAGTCCAAAGCGCCGTCAAAGGCACGGGCAAAGGCGCGGGAAATCGCGGCCCTGTCGGGCTGGTCGAAGACGGCGCAGACATGGCCATCGGGGCGCAGCAGATAGAGGAACCCGCTGCCATAGCGCTGCTGTGCATGGCCATCCTTGCCTTGAAAACAGGGATAGGCACCCTGCGATTGGTCGATGCCGATACGGCTCAGGCCGGGGATATCCGGGGCCGTGATCCCGCCGACCGCGAGCAGGGTGAACTGGCCCTGAACCTCCCCCAGCAGCCAGCGATCCCCCGCAGGTCCGGCAAGCGGCGCGTCGATCAGCGCGTTGCCGGGGCGCAGGGGGGCGTCGCCTGCAGTTTGCAGCGGGCTATGGGCCAGCGTGCAGGGTTGTGAGAGGCGGCCTGAGTTAATCAGTTTGCGGGCGAAAGGATGACGCGCGGCGAGGGTCAGCACCTCGTTGCGAAACAAGGTTTCAATGGGCGATTTGGGGGTCATGAAATTCGTCGCGCGGGCGGAGTTGCGCATGTTCTCATCCGCGCCGTGCCCGCGTTCGATGTCATAGCTCTCGATCAGGCTGGTGGGCGCGTCGCCCTGCACGACAGCGGCGAGTTTCCAGCCGAGGTTGTCGACATCCTGCACCCCGCCATTGCCGCCCCGCGCCCCGAAGGGGCTGACCACATGGGCGCTGTCGCCGACAAAGACGACGCGATCATGCACAAACCTCTCGAGCCGCGCACAGCGGAACTTATAGACGCTCATCCAATCCAGTCGGAAAGGCGCATCGCCCAGCATCTGCTTCAGACGCGGCAGGACTTTCTCTTCGGTCGCCTCGGCCTTCGGGTCGGTCTCTGGCCCCAGTTGCAGATCGATGCGGTAGATATTGTCGGGCTGTTTATGCAGCAGCGCGGATTGCCCGTTGTGAAAGGGTGGGGCGAACCAGAACCAACGCTCGGGTGTGTCATGGTCGCCAAAGGGTGAGGTTTCCATCTCTACATCGGCGATTAGGAAATGTTCGTCAAAGGTCTGGCCCTCGAAAGGCAGGTTCATGCGTTTGCGGGTGGCGGACCCCGCGCCGTCGCAGGCGATGTACCAGTCTGTTTCCAGTAGGTACGGCCCGTCCGGCGTCTCAACCGTCAGTTCGACGTGATCGGCGTGGCCTTTGTGATCGGTCACCTTGTTGAGAAACCGCAGGTCGATCAGGTCGGGGAAATCTTGTGCGCGTTCAACAAGGTACTCTTCGACATAGTATTGCTGGAGGTTCACGAAGGCCGGGTATTTATGCCCCGGTTCGGGCAGCAGATCGAAATTATAGACCTCCCTCTCGCCGTGAAACTGGCGGCCCACTTTCCATGTCACCCCCTTATCCAGCATCCGCTCGCCGATGCCCAGCCTGTCGAAAATCTCCAACGTTCGTTTCGCCCAGCAGATCGCGCGAGAGCCGAGCGAGACGACATTGTTGTCATCCAGCACGACCGATTTGACCCCGCGCAGGGCCAAGTCCACCGCCATAGACAGCCCGATGGGGCCGGCGCCCACGATCACCACCGGGTGCCGTGGCTCGGGCGCGGTGAGGCCGGGCGGGGGGTTGTAGGGAAAGGGGGTGTAGGCATAGGCCATGGCGGTTTCCTCAGACAAGAGCGCGCAAAAGCAGCAGGACAAGCAAGGCCAGTGTGGTCAGCGTCACCCGTCGGCGCGACTTGCGGTGCTCTGGCGCGCGGAGCATCTTTGACCAAACCTGTGCCGTATCGCGCAGCCCGGCGTAGGGCTGCCCGCTCCGGCGCGCAGCTTGGCGGCGGTGATCCATCACCAGTGCAAAGACCAGATAGAACCAGAGCGCCAGCGCCAGTATGATCAGGCCGGTAAGGAGCGCGGGCAGCGGCATCAGTCCGACAGCGCCTCCCACATCTCTTTGTCGCGCTTAGCCGTCCAGATGCGCGGCGTGTCGATGTCGAGCGCCTCGTCATAGGCGCGGGCGACGTTGAAGGGCAGGCAGTGCTCATAGATTGCATAGTCGCCGAACTTAGGGTCGCATTCGGCGCGCACGGCGTCCCATGCCTCTTTCAAGGTGCCGCCACGCAGGGCCACACGGGCCGCCGGACGGTAGGTTGAGCGCACGAAGTCAGCGGTGCTGTCAATTGCGGCATTAACCATATCGCGGCCAATCAGCGCGTCGCCGCGACCGGGTGCAATGGCATCAAGGTCAAAGGCGCGGATGCGCTCCAGCGTGTCGGGCCAGTCGTGGAAATGCCCGTCGCCGCAGTAGCAGGCGGAGTGGTATTCGACGATGTCACCGGTGAACATGACGTTCTGATCGGGCACATAGATCACCGCATCCCCCGCCGTATGGGCGCGGCCCAACTGCATGATATCGACCCGGCGCTTGCCGAGATAGACGCTCATCCGGCCGTTAAAGGTGGTGGTGGGATAGGTCAGGCCGGGGATGCTCTCGTGGCCTTCAAACAGGCGGGGGAAGCGTTCAAATTCGCTGTTCCAATCTTCTTGGCCGCGCTCGGCGACCATGGCGCGGGCTTTCTCGGACATGATGATTTGCTGCGCGCCAAAGGCCGATGCCCCCAACACGCGCACGGCGTGGTAGTGGGTCAGCACCACATGGCTGATCGGTTTGTCGGTGACCGAGCGGACGCATTCGATGACCTTATTCGCCAGACGCGGGGTCGCCTGCGCTTCGATGATCATCACGCTGTCGTCGCCGATGATGACGCCAGAGTTCGGATCGCCCTCGGCGGTGAAAGCGTAAAGTCCCTCGCCCACCTCGGTGAAGGAGATTTCCTTTTCGGTCATGTCGCCTTGGGATGCGAATTGCTTGGCCATGTGATGTCCTTCTGTCTTGGTTCGCCTGCGCGGTTGCGCGGCCTGTTCAGGAAAAGTCGATTGCCGGGCGGATTTTGCCGGTGCAGCTGCCGAAACCGATGCGGAAGCCATCGCCCTGCGCGTGGCCGGTGAGGGTAAGTGTGTCGCCGTCTTCGACAAAGCTGCGGCTGCTGCCGTCTGCGAGGGTGATCGGCTCTTTGCCGCCCCATGACAGTTCCAGCAGCGAACCGCGTTGTGATTTTTCGGGGCCGGAGATGGTGCCTGAGCCCAGCAGATCGCCCGCGTTCATCGCGCAGCCCGAAGAGGCGTGATGCGTCAACTGCTGCGCGGCGGAGTAATACATCTCGCGGTAATTGGTGCGGGCAATCTCTTCGGCCTCGCCGCCTTCGGTCTGAATCAGCACCGACAGGTCGATGTCATAGAGGCCGGGTTTGGTTTCGCGCAGGTAGGGCAGGAGGTCCTTCTCGCGCTCAGGTGTCGAGGTGCGGAACGGCTCAAGCGCGTCGCGGGTCACGATCCAAGGAGAGATCGACGTGGCAAATGCCTTGGCCTGAAACGGGCCGAGGGGTTGGTATTCCCACGCCTGAATATCCCGCGCTGACCAGTCGTTGAGCAGCACATAGCCAAAGATCATCTCATCCGCCTCGTCGATGCTGACGGGCTGGCCCATCTCGGTCGAAGTGCCGACGATCGCGCCCATCTCAAGCTCGATATCCAGCCGCTGGCAGGGGCCAAAATGCGGCGCATCGGCGTCTGGGGCTTTTAGCTGGCCATTGGGGCGGGTGATCTCGGTCCCTGACACGACGACGGTAGAGGCGCGGCCATTGTAGCCAATGGGAATGTGCAGCCAGTTCGGCGGCAGGGCGTTTTCGGCTCCGCGAAACATCGTGCCGACATTGGTCGCGTGATGCTTACCCGCGTAGAAATCCGTGTATTCCGAGACCATCATCGGCATGTGCAGCCGCGCTTCGTCCATCGGCACCAGATGCGGCGCGACGGCGGCCTGATCCGGGGCATCGGCGCAGAGCAATTCCACCAGCCGCGCCCGCAGGGAGGCCCATGCCGCAGGGCCGAGGTCCATCACATCGTTCCAATAGGGCACATCGAACACCGGCTCTTCGGCGAGGGTGATTAGCCCCTCTTCCTCCAAAGCGGCCATGTCGAGGATTTGATCGCCAATCGCCACGCCACAGCGCGCTTCCAGCCGATTGGTCGTGAAAACACCGTAGGGCAGATTGTTGAGGGGGAAATCGGTATCGGCGCTGTTGGCGCTTTCCACCCAAGAGGTCATCAGGGTCATGTCGGTCCTTTCAGGGGGCAGGCGGGCTTACTTCTTGCCAGGTGTGCCGTCGAATTTCTTCTCAAGGCTCTCCCAGCAGTCGATGTAATCGTCCTGCAGGGGTGCTTCTTTGGCGGCGAATTCGGTCAGATGCTGCGGGAAGCGGGTCTCGAACATGAAGGACATTGTGTTGTCGAGCTTATGCGGCGCAAGCTCGGCGTTTGACGCCCCTTCGAACGCATTCCGGTCCGGCCCATGCGGCAGCATCATGTTGTGCAGGGACATCCCGCCGGGGATGAACCCCTTGGGCTTGGCGTCATACTGACCGTGGATATTGCCCATCAGCTCAGACATGATGTTTTTATGATACCACGGCGGGCGGAAGGTATCTTCGGCCACCATCCAACGGTCGCGGAACAGCACGAAGTCGATGTTGGCGGTGCCTTCGACGCCCGAAGGCGCAGTCAGAACGGTAAAGATCGACGGGTCCGGGTGGTCGAACAGCACCGCGCCCACGGGGCAATAGGTGTTGAGGTCGTATTTCACCGGGGCGTAGTTGCCATGCCATGCCACCACGTCGAGCGGCGAATGCCCGATCTTGGTCTCATGGAACTGGCCGCACCATTTAATCGTCACGGTCGAGGGCGCCTCGCGGTCTTCAAACGCCGCCACGGGGGTCTTAAAATCACGCGGGTTCGCCATGCAGTTGGCGCCAATCGGGCCGCGGCCGGGCAGGTGGAACTTCTGGCCATAGTTCTCACAAACAAACCCCCGCGCCGGACCGTCAATCACTTCGACACGGTAGACCAGCCCGCGGGGGATGATGGCGATCTCTTGCGGGGCGATGTCCATGACGCCCAACTCGGTGCAAAAGCGCAGCGTGCCTTCCTGCGGGACGATCAGAAGCTCGCTATCGGCGGAATAAAAATAGCTGTCCACCATGCTCTCGGTGACCAGATAGATATGGCTCGCCATGCCGATCTGCGTGTTCACATCCCCCGCCGTGGTCATGGTGCGCATGCCGGTAAGCCACGTCAGCGGCGCGTCGGAATGCGGGACCGGATCCCAGCGGTATTGGCCAAGGCTGGTCACGTCCTGCGGCTGATGCGGGGCGGATTTCCAATAGGGCAGGTCGATCCGCTCATACCGCGATGAATGTTTGACCGAAGGCCGGATGCGGTAGCACCACGTGCGCTCGTTCTGATGAGACGGCGCGGTAAAAGCGGTGCCCGAAAGCTGTTCGCCATAGAGCCCGTAGTTGCATTTCTGCGGGGAGTTCATGCCCTGCGGCAGCGCGCCGGGCAGGGCCTCTGTCTCAAAATCATTGCCAAAACCGGGCATATAGCCCGGATGCGTGCCCAAGGTGGTCGCCGCGCTGGTCATCGTCGTTGGCTTTGAATGGCTGGTCATCTGTGCCCCCTTGCAGAATCTGTTGCAACTGTAATAGTTGGATTTGTAACCAACAAGCGGTGTAGCATGGCGGACGACGATTTTCAGCTTCAGTATTTTCTGCCCTACCTGTTGAACCAGGCGGCAGAGGCCTCTTCGCTTGAGTTTCAGCAGATCTACAAAAGCCGCTATGGGATGCTGCGCACCGAATGGCGGGTGCTGTTCCACCTCGGGCTCTATGGGCAACTCACGGCGAGTGAGATCGGCCAGCGCGCGCGGATGCATAAGACCAAGATCAGCCGCGCCGTGCACCGCCTGACGGAACGGCGCTTTGTCACCCGCACCCGCGACGATGGGGATCGCCGGGTAGAGCATCTGTCGCTGACCCGGCAGGGCCAAGCGGCCTATGACGATCTGCGCGCGGTGGCGCAGCGCTATAATGCCGCGCTCATGGACACGCTCGACCCTGCCGAGGCGGCGGTGCTGCGGCGGGCGCTGCTCAAGCTTTCGGATGTGGCGCAGGGGGGCTTTACTTAGGCTGCGGAAATCGCCACCGATGGTGCATGACAGATCAGACCAAAGGCCTCCTGCTCACCTTTTTCGGGGTGATGTGCATCGTTCCCGAAGCGCTTTTCGTGCGCGTCATCGACGCGCCGATGCTGACGCTGGCGTTCTGGAAAGTGACCCTCGTTGGATTGGCGATTGGCACGGGGTTGCTACTGGCCCAAGGCACCGCGCCCTTCCGCGCCCTGCGCCGCGCAGGGTGGGCCAGCGCGATTTACGTCGGCGGCGTGGCCTGCGCCGGGGTCGGCTTTGTGCTGGCGGTGCGCCTGACTTCGGTGGCGAATGTGGTGTTTATTCTCGCCTCATTGCCCGTCTTCGCGGCGATCTACAGCAAGGTGTTTTTGGGTGAGCCGATCAGCCGACGCATGTTCTTTACCATCGCGGCGGTGTTGGCCGGGCTTGCCGTGATCGCCTTTGGCTCGGGCGAGACCGAAAATGCCTCGCGCGCGGGGGACCTGTTGGCGCTGTCGATCTCGGCGATCTTTGCCGGGGCGCTGACTGCGGCGCGCCACGCGCGCGCGGTGTCGATGGTGCCCGCGGTCGCGCTGGCCTATCTGCTGGCCGGGGCGGTCCTGCTGCCGGTGGCGCAGCCCCTGCAAATGCCCGCCGCAGAACTGCCGCAGATGCTGCTCTACGCGGTCTTTATGGCCGCCAGCGCGGGGCTCATCGCGCTCGGGCCGCGCTATATCTCAAGCGCGGAAGTCGGTCTGCTGGTCTTGTTGGAATCCGTGCTTGCCCCGCTGCTGGTCTGGGCGGTGCTGGGCGAGGATCCGGGCATCTACGCGCTGATCGGCGGCGGCATCGTCGTGGGCGCGCTGTTCCTGTCGAACCTCATTGCCCTGTCACGCCGCCGCCGTGTCGTGCCGCCGCTGCCTCATCACTAACTTCAAAAGTCGGGGGTGACGCCCGGCAGGTCCAACGCCTTGATCAATTCGCGCAGTTCCTGCCGCGCAGCGATGTTGGAGATATTGAGCTGTTTCACCCCGATATCTTTGAGGTCCAGCAGCGTTAGGCCGCGCGGAAAAAGCTCCCGAAAGATCACCCGCTCATTGAACCCCGGTGCGGTGCGAAAGCCGATCCGCTTGCTGAGATTGCCAATCGCCCGCTCCATCTTTTCTTTGTTCACCATCCGCTGCGCACCCAGACGGTTGCGCACCACGACCCAGTCAATCGCCGAAAGCCCGGCCTGCGCGCGCAGCTGCCGCGCATTCCAAACCATCTCGGAATAGACCGATGGCCCGGTGATCTTTTCACCATTGGCATCGATATGGGCCAAGAGGTCAAAGTCGATAAAACTGTCGTTAAGCGGGGTGATCAGCGTGTCCGCCAGCGAATGCGCGACCTGGCTTAACCGGGTATGAGAGCCGGGACAGTCGATCAGAATGAAATCATTATCCGGCTCTAACTCCGCCACCGCCGCGCTGATGCGGTGGTCATACATGTTCTCGCCGGGGCGCAGGCTGCTGGCCTCCACATCCGGCAATTCGCAAAGCGTCGGACTGGCAAGCGTCAGACCGGACTCGCGCATGAAATCACGGCGGTTCTCGATATAGCGGCCAAAGGTCCGCTGCCGCAGGTCGAGGTCCAGCCCGCTGACCTTATGGCCAAGGCGCGCCAAGGCCGTCGCCACATGCATGGAAACGGTCGATTTGCCCGCGCCGCCTTTTTCGTTACCGACGACGATTATATGCGCCATACTGCTGTCCCTTCGCGCCTGCCCTTCAAAGCAGGATATTGTTGAGCCGCACTATATGTAGGGTTCTCCGCTTTGGAAAGTGGCGAGGCGGCTTGTTCAGCCCGACCGTGGCAGCGCTGCCGCGTTTGGACAACAGAGGGATTTGCCTTATTTTCACCATCTAAGGCGCAGTGTAACACCGCGCCTTACCGCCCTGACTGGCGGTCCAAGTAACCGTTCAATCAAGGCCCCCTTATGGCAGATCACAACCCCGGCACATCCAGCAGTTCAAAACCGACGACCGCGCGCGGCGTGCTGCCCTCTTTGGGCGCAGTGATCGCGGAATTCGCGCTTGTCTGCCTGCTGGTGGCTCTGGTGCCGGTCACGGTTTACCTTGATACAGCCGTTCTGGGCGATGGCGTCTCCGAAGACTCGCTGACAGAACATCTGCACAATACTTTCCTCGCTATTGCGGCTGCCATCTTCATGCTGGGCGCTTACAAACATGTGGGCATGCGGGGGTACCTCACACTGGTGGCCACGCTCTTCGCCTGCATGTTCCTGCGCGAATATGACGCCGCGCTCGACCGTATCCAGCACGGGTTCTGGATTTACCCCGCCCTCGTGACACTGGCCGTGGGCAGCTTCATCGTATGGCGCAATCGCGGGACAACGCTCCTGCCGATGCTGCACCATCTGCAAACCCGCTCTGCCACCTTTGTCTATATCGGTGTGGTGCTGCTGCTCTTTTTCTCGCGGACCTTCGGCACCGGCTCCCTGTGGGAGGCCGTTATGGGCGCCGCCTATGACCCCCAAGTCAAAACCACCGTCCAAGAAGGCACCGAGCTGCTCGCCTACCTGCTGATCGCCTACGGTGCGGTGCTTTCGCACCTGCACGGCTACGGCACCCAAGCCGCCCTCCAAGAGCGCCGCATCTAACCCCATCAGCCTATCTGCGCGCCGGCGTCCACCGATGCGCAGCCCTCCCTCATTTCATCCTTTTAAAAATACCGCCGCACCGCCTGCCAAATACGCCCGGTCCCGGCCCCATCACCCCCAAACGCAAAAGGCGCGACCCATAGGGGCCGCGCCTTTGCATTCGCAATGTAGGGTAGGCTTAGAAGCCCAGACCCGCATATTTGTTCTTGAACTTCGACACGCGGCCGCCGGTGTCCATGATGCGGCCAGTGCCGCCGGTCCACGCGGGGTGCACGGAAGGGTCGATGTCGAGCGACAGCTGGTCGCCTTCTTTGCCCCATGTCGATTTCATTTCCACAACGGTGCCGTCGGTCATCTTGACGTTGATGATGTGGTATTCGGGATGTGTATCGGTTTTCATCGACCAGTCCTTTATGCGTTCGCGCGGGGCTTGTAGTGAGCGTTTTCGACGATCCGTGCGGATTTGCCGCGACGGCTGCGCAGGTAGTACAGCTTGGCGCGACGCACGCGGCCACGGCGTACAACGGTGATGCTGTCGATGTTGGTCGAATGCAGGGGGAACACACGCTCCACGCCTTCGCCAAAGGAAATTTTGCGCACAGTGAAAGACCCGGCAATGCCGTGGCCGTTCTTGCGCGAAATGCAGACGCCTTCGTAGTTCTGCACACGGGTGCGGGTGCCTTCGGTGACTTTAAAGCCAACGCGAACGGTATCACCAGCACGGAAGTCGGGGATCTCTTTCCCCAGTTCGGCGACTTGTTCCGCCTCGATCTCTGCGATCAGGTTCATCTGACCTATCTCCTATGATGTTCGCGGTATTCCACGAAATTATGTCGCGACCCAGAGCTTCGGGTTCTATCGGGCAGCGCCGGGATCATTCTCGATCACAAGGGCCCCCGCCGGAGGTATCATCGTCATTGCTTTATTCGCTTGCGCCTAAACGCAAAGCACCGGAGCCGCCAAAGCGATTCCGGATGCGCGGGGTATAGGGGGCAATCGCTAAAGGATCAAGGGGGCTCTCGCCGCCTTGATCCCCAGTTTTGTAGCTCAGCGCGTCAGGCCAGCGCAATCACGCCCAAGACAACGAGCAGGAAAAGCACCAGCACGATGCCGATCAGCACTTTTGCCCCGGTCATCGCAGCCCCCGACACACGGCCAAAGCCCAAGAGAGCCGCCACAGCGGCGACGATCAGCAGAATGAGAATCAGTTCAAGCATTTGGTTTCTCCCTCCAATATGGGGGATCAACGCGCCGCGCGAGGGCGGGTTCCCTAGGGGTGGCTTGCTTAGTCTTTGCCCTCAAACGCGGCCCACATGTCTGGGCGGCGTTTGCAGGTCAGGTCTTCGGCCTGCGCTTGCCGCCATTTTGCGATCTCGCCATGGTTGCCCGACATCAGCACAGGGGGGATGTCGCGCCCCTCCCATGTGGCGGGGCGGGTGTATTGCGGGTGTTCCAACAGCCCCGAGGCGTGGCTTTCCTCTTCGATGCTGTCGGCATTGCCCAGCACGCCGGGCAGAAGGCGCACGGTGGCGTCGATCATCGCTTGGGCCGCCAGTTCGCCGCCCGTCATGACGAAATCGCCCAAGCTGACCTCGGTGATGCCGAAATGTTCGATCACCCGCTCATCGACCCCTTCAAACCGCCCGCAGAGCATCGTCACCCCTGCGCAGCTTGCCAGATCGCGCGCCATGGCCTGATCGAACCGACGCCCGCGCGGCGACATATAAAGGATCGGCCAGCGCCCATGTGCATGGCTTTGCGCGCGGGCAAGTGCGGGGCCGACAACATCGGCGCGCATCACCATGCCCGCCCCGCCGCCCGCGGGGGTGTCGTCGACATTGCGGTGTTTGCCAATGCCAAAATCGCGCAGGTCGTGGGTGTGCAGCTGCCAGCGGCCTTCGTGCAAGGCCTTTCCGGTCAGGCTCGCCCCCAGCACGCCGGGGAATAGATCGGGAAACAGCGTAACGATCCGCGCCTGCCAGACATCAGCGTAATCGGGCGTATCTTGCATCAGGGCACGAGGTTTCAGACTGGGGCGTGCGCTTTGGCGTCCGTGGGAGCGGGTGGGTTTCATGCGGTTCCTGCCTGTGTCAGTAGGGCGGTCTTGGCGCGGCGGCGCGCCTGAGGGTCATCGGCGTGTCGGCGGTTGGCGTCAAGCAGAGCCTGCAAAAGATCCGCAGGCAATCGTTGGTTTGCGGGCGGTGGCAGGGTTAACTGCTTCAAAAGGTCTTGCGGTAGCTCACATAGGTCGAGGAGCGGAGTCGCCGGCCCGAGCGGCAGATCGCGGCAATCCTCCAGCCGTGTATGGTGCACCGGGCAGGGAAGGCGGCGGGTGATCTCTTGAACCATCGCGTCCAGGTCCGACGAAGGGGCATAGCGGGCAGTAAAGTCAGCAAGGTTGAGCGTCATCGACGAGGCTTTGACATGCTCCCAATAGGCCGAGGCGATCCAGTCCGCCGGGGCTCGGGTGGAGAGGTAGACCATGATCTCTGCCCGGGGAAAGCACTGGCGCAGGCTGCGGGTGAAGCTGTCCAACAACTCGGGCGCGGCGCTGTAATCGGCCAGATCGCCCCGGCCCGGCAGGTGACCGGCTAGTTCCTCAGCCGAGAGGATCAGCGTGCGGCGCGGCATCTGGGGCAGGCCGTCGAGCAGGGTCTCGAACCGATGTTCGGCTTTCAACAGCGTGAGCGGATCGCGCCATGTGGAATAGCCGCGCGTGGCATGCAGCAGGTCTTTCATATGCCAGCGGAGGCGCAGCGCGATATGGGGTTTCAAGGCGGTGCGGTTTGCGCGCAATGTGGCCTGAAGGGAACTGGTCCCGGTCTTGTGAAAGCCGGGATGCAGGATGATCCGGCGGGGCATCATCCGGCTCCGGTCTCAGCCATCCTTGCCATCCGGCAGCACGCCCAAGGGCGGGTCGGCGACGATCCGGCCCGAGGCAAGATCGACGGTCGGCACGGCGGCCTTGGTGAAGGGCAGGAAGGTGGTGGCCGAGGTGCCCGCCAATTGCAGTTCCAGCAGGTCGTCCGCCCCGTGGTTCTGCACCGTTTTCACGCGGCCCAGCAGCGCGCCACCGGTGTCATAGACCTCAAGCCCGATGAGGTCGGCGTGGTAGAACTCATCATCCGGCAGGCCCGGCAGTTGGTCGCGCGCGGCAAAGAGAGAGACACCGCGCATGTCGTCGGCCTCTTCCTTGGTGGTGATCTCGGCGATGCGGGCGGCAAAGCCGTTCTTGACCGGGTGCAGCAGAGCAAGGGTGAAGGTCCGGCTGCCATCCTCGGTGCTCAGCGGGCGGTAGTCTTCAATGTCTTCGGGCACGGCACAGTAGCTTTTCACGCGCACTTCGCCGCGCACGCCGTAAGCGCCCGCGATGGCGCCGACGCAGATCAGGTCTTGGTCACTCATTGCAACAACTCCGAATTGACACAGATCGTCCCGGTCCATCCTCCGGCCCCGGCCTTGCATTCGTCCTGCATTAACTGCCGATCGTAGCGGATGCCAAGGACAAAGCCGAGCACCAGCACGGCCAGAAGGAACAGTAGTTTTCTCATTAACGGGTCTCGATCTTCAGGCTTGGGGCGCGGGTCTCCCAGCCCTTGGTTTCCAGTTCCGGCGTCAGGCTGTTGTCTTCGGGCCAGCCCATGCAAAGATAGGCCACCAGCGACCAGTCCCTTGGAACGGCAAGATCACGGTTCAGCCGCGCAGGGTCAAGCACGGAAACCCAGCCCAGCCCAAGGCCATGGGCGCGGGCGGTGAGCCATAGATAGTTGATCGCACCCACCACGGAATAGCGGCGCATCTCGGGCATTGTCCCGGCACCAAGGCCGCTGCCCTTGTCGGTGCTTTCATCACAGTAAATCGCCAGTTGCTCGGGCGCTTCGCTCATGCCCGAGAGCTTGAGCCCGGCATAGAGCGCGGCCTTCTCGCCGTCATATCCGGCAAGGGCGCGGGCATTGGCTGTTTCGAAATTCTCAAGCGCGGCTTGGCGCGCGGTGTCAGATTGCACGCGGATGATCCGCCATGGTTCCGACAGGCCCACAGAAGGGGCGAGGGTAAAGCTGTCGAGGCAGGTTTGCACCAGTGCCTCGTCCAGCGGGTCTGTGCGAAAGCGGCGCACATCGCGCCGCCATCGCATCAGGTCGTGCAGCCCGGCACGGAAGTCTTCAGAGAATGCATCCATGCCGGGCGCTCGCGGCTTATTCTGCGGAAGCTTCTTCGGCAGGGGCGTTGGCAGCTTCGGCAGCGGCAGCGGCTTTGTCGGCCTTTTCCTGCACGCGCTCTTGAGCTTTCTTGCCCGGTGCGCCCTTCTTGGGGTTGTTACGCTCGGTCTTTTCGCGAACGCCAGCGGCTTCCAGCATACGTGTCACACGCTCGGTCGGCTGGGCGCCTTTGGCGATCCATGCTTCGATCTTTTCAACGTCCATTTTCACGCGGTCTTCGCTGTCTTTGGGCAGCAGCGGGTTGTATGTGCCCAGCTTCTCGATGAAGCGGCCGTCGCGCGGCATGCGGCTGTCGGCTGCAACGATACGGTAGAAGGGGCGCTTTTTGGAGCCGCCGCGGGCGAGACGAATTTTCATGGCCATGATGAGTAGTCCTTTGAGTTGGTAAGCAAGAAGGGGCTGCGCCCTGTCTTACGATTGGTGGCTTTTGTGGTGCTGAATGACTTCAGCGATGATGAAGTTCAGGAACTTCTTGGCGAATTCGGGGTCGAGGTCGGCCTCTTTCGCCAAATCTTCGAGCCGTGCGATCTGGGCCGCTTCGCGGGCTGGATCGGACGGGGGAAGGTCGTGTGTGGCCTTGAGTTTCCCCACGGCCTGTGTGTGTTTGAACCGCTCGCCCAAGGTATAGACGAGGATCGCGTCGAGCCGGTCGATCGAGGCGCGATGCCCCTTCAACAGCTCGGCGGCGCGGCTGGCGGTATCTGTGGTGGTGTCGGTCATTTCTTTTTCCCGAAACCGCTGAGCCCGCCAGGCAGGCCCATGCCGCCGCCACCCATGCCGCCCAGACCGCCGGGCAGCTTGCCGCCCATCTGCTTGGCCGCCGCTTCGAGCGCCTTTGGGTCCATCTGGCTTGGGTCCATGCCGCCGGGCATACCGCCTTTGCCCATCATGCCCTTCATGGCTTGCTTGAGCATGCCGCCTTTGCCCATTTTGCCCATCTTCTTCATCATGTCGGACATCTGGCGGTGCATCTTCATCAGCTTGTTGAGGTCCGAGACCTCCATGCCGGCACCGCGTGCGATACGCTTCTTGCGGCTGGCTTGCAGCAGGGCAGGGTTGGCGCGCTCTTTCTTGGTCATCGACTGAATGAGGGCGATCTGCTGCTTGAGGATCTTATCGTCAAAACCGGCGTCTTCGACCTGTTTCGCCATTTTCCCCATGCCGGGCATCATGCCCATCATGCCCTGCATGCCGCCCATCTTGATCATCTGTTCAAGCTGCATCTTCAGGTCGTTCATGTTGAACTGACCCTTGGCCATGCGCTTCATCATCTTTTCGGCCTGTTCGGCCTCGATGGTTTCTTGGGCCTTTTCGACCAGCGCGACGATGTCGCCCATGCCAAGGATGCGGCCCGCGATGCGCTCAGGCTCGAAAGTTTCGAGCGCGTCCATCTTTTCGCCCAGACCGACGAATTTGATCGGCTTGCCGGTCACAGCACGCATCGACAGGGCTGCACCACCACGGCCATCGCCGTCCATCCGGGTCAGGACGACACCGGTGATGCCGATACGCTCGTCAAAGTTCTCGGCCGTGTGCACGGCGTCTTGGCCGGTCAGGCCGTCGACGACCAGCAATGTTTCACGTGGATTGGCCACGTTGCGCACGGCTTTGACCTGCTGCATCAACTCTTCGTCGATGGACAGGCGGCCCGCGGTGTCGAGCATATAGACGTCATAGCCGCCCAAGCCCGCCTGCGTTTTGGCGCGTTTTGCGATTTGCACGGGGCTTTCGCCTTTGACGATCGGCAGCGTGTCGACGCCGATCTGCGTGCCGAGGATGGCAAGCTGCTCCATCGCCGCGGGGCGGTTCACGTCGAGCGAGGCCATCAGCACGCGCTTGCCGTCACGCTCCTTCAAGCGTTTGGCGAGCTTCGCGGTGGAGGTGGTTTTACCGCCGCCCTGCAGACCGACCATCAGGATCGGGGCGGGCGGGCTGTCGATTTTCAGCGCGCCGGGCTCGCCTTCGCCTTTCAGCACGTCGATCAGCGCGTCATGGACGATCTTGACGACCTGCTGGCCGGGCGTGACCGATTTGGTCACCGCTTGGCCGGTCGCCTTGTCCTGCACTGCTTTAACAAAATCGCGCGCCACGGGCAGCGAAACGTCAGCCTCCAGCAGGGCGACGCGCACTTCACGCAGGGCGGTTTTGACATCTTCGTCGCTGAGCGCGCCTTGTTTGGTCAGGCGGTCAAAGACACCAGAGAGCCGTTCGCTGAGATTTTCAAACATGGGCACAGGGCCTTTCGGGTCGGTTGCACTTGCCCCTACTTAAGGACGCGCGCGAAAATGCACAAATGCCCCAGTGGGCGCAACGCGCTGACTGGGGGCGATCCCGACGCCATGCCGGGACCGGAAGGCAATGCTTCCGGAGATTGAGGGGCGTTTACGCGCTGGCGCGGCGCGAGTCAAGCCGGGCAGGGCGGGCGGCAAAGCACCGCCATGCAAAAGCCGCGCCCCGGTGATGGAACGCGGCTGTTTCTGAGCGTGAGGCTGCTTAGGCCGCGTCGCGCAGCGCGTCGATCTGGGCGTTGGCGCGGGCGATGGTGCCTTCGGCGTCCATGGCCAATTGGTCCGCCGCGACAAAGGTCACATCGGTGATGCCCAAGAACCCCAGCACAAAGCGCAGGTAGCCACTGGCGAAATCGGCGGCGGAATCGATGCCGGTGCCGCCTGAGGCGAAGGCGACGATGACGCGCTTGTTCTCAAGCAGGCCAACGGGGCCGTCTGCCGTGTAGTTAAAGGTCACCCCGACGCGGGCGATCAGGTCAATCCACGCTTTCAGCGAGGCGGGGATGGTGAAGTTATAGATCGGCGCGCTGATGACGATTGTATCGGCGGCTTGGACCTCGGCGACCAGCGCGTCAGACAGGGCGAGGGCTTCTTGATCCAAGGTGCTGCGCTCGTCGGCGGGTTTCACGCGGGCGCTGGCCCATGTGGAATCGATCAGCGGCAGGGGCTCAATGGCGATGTCGCGGGCAACCACATCTCTGTCACCAAGGGTTGAGATGATGCGGTCTGTCAGCTTACGGGTGACAGAGTTCTCGCGGTTCACGGATGTTTCGATACGCAGGGTGGCCATTTGGCGGCTCCTTGTTCCAAGGGTCAATCTGATGACATGGAATTGGGCATTGTGCTCCCGAACGCAACTGCCAGAATGAACGTGACCATGTTCGTAAATGCACAAGTCAGGAAGGCAGGGTGAACCATGGACAATTGGGATGAGATCAGGACGGCCTATCAGGTCGCGCAGCTTGGCACCGTCAGCGGCGCGGCAGAGGTGTTGGGCGTGCATCATGCCACCGTTATCCGCCATATCGACGCGCTGGAAGGGCGGCTTGGCGTGAAGTTGTTCCAGCGTCACGCGCGCGGTTATACGGCGACCGAGGCGGGCGAGGATCTGCTGCGGGTGGCGCGGGCCACGGATGATCAGTTCAGCCAATTGGCCGGGCGGATCAAGGGGCGTGGCAGTGATGTGTCGGGCGAATTGGTGATCACATCGCTTGATTTCCTTGCCCCGCAGCTGGCGCCATTGCTAAGCGAATTTCAGCGCCAGAACCCTGAGTTGGTCGTGCGTTACCTGATCGGAGATCGCCTGTTCCGGCTGGAGTATGGTGAGGCGCATGTCGCAATCCGCGCCGGGGCCGCGCCGGACCAGCCCGACAATGTGGTGCAGCCCTATGCGCAACTTGCGGTCGGGGCCTATGCGAGCCGGGATTACGTGGCGCAATTCGGCATTCCGCAGGGGCCGGAGGACTACCACAAGCACCGCTTCATCGCAGCCGATAACCGCGACAGCCGCGCGCCCTATCACAAGTGGCTTTGGGCCACGGTACCAGAGGAAAGCGTGACGTGGCGCAGCACCAGCGGCGCGGCGATGGAGGCGGCACTGCGGGCCGGGGCAGGAATCGGTGGCCTGCCCGCTGCCATGGGGCGCAATGATCCGCAGTTGGTCGAGATTCACGCCCCCCGTCCCGATTGGAGCAGTGCCCTGTGGTTGGTCACCCATGTTGATCTGCACCGGACCAGTAAGGTGCAGGCGGTGCTGCGGTTCCTGAAGGAACATGCCGAGGATGCGGTCACATGTCCCGAATAAGCGCTTCGGCGCAGGGGCATCTGGCGATGCTCTGTTTCTCGGCGCTGGTGGCGGGGTCATTCTCCCTCGGGGCGCAGGTTGCGAATGAGATCACGCCCACGGCGCTGAATGCAGTGCGCTTTGCCTTAGCGACGGTATTGGTTGGCGCGCTGGCTTGGGGACGGGGCGATATCAACCGGGCAGGCTTTGCAGCACCTTGGCGCTATTTCGTGTTGGCGGGGCTCTTTACACTCTATTTCGTGCTCATGTTCGAAGGGCTGAAGACCGCGCCGCCGGTGGCTGCGGCGGCTGTCTTTACCCTCGTCCCGGTCATGGCGGCGGGTTTCGCTTGGGTTTTGATGCGGCAGATTATGACCCCGCGCATGGCGCTGGCATTGGCGATCGGCGGGGCCGGGGCGCTGTGGGTGATCTTTCGCGGCGACCTCGCGGCGCTGTTGGCGTTCGACATCGGCCGGGGGGAGGCGATCTATTTCGTCGGCTGCATCAGTCACGCACTTTATACGCCCATGGTGCGGCGGCTGAACCGAGGCGAGAACGCGGTGATGTTCACCTTTGGCACCTTGCTGGCGGGGACAGTGCTGCTGGGGCTCTACGGTTGGCAGGATATCCGCGCAACGGATTGGGGTGCGCTTCGACCCTTGGTCTGGATCACCATCCTATACGTTGCGGTCTTTGCCACGGCGGCCACGGTGGTTCTGCTGCAGTTCGCGGCGCTGCGGCTGCCCTCGGCGAAAGTGATGGCCTATACCTATCTCACGCCAAGCTGGGTGATCCTGTGGGAGCTGGGCTTTGGCAATGCCTTGCCGAGCGGGCTGATTTGGGGTGGTGTCCTGCTGACCATTCTGGCGCTTTACCTGCTGCTGCGCGACGACAGCCCGGAAAAATCACAAAAATTCAAAAAGATGCAGATTTGATGGAACCGGATCGCGTGGTCCCGCGTTGGGGCGTGAAATCAAAGTGAAGGACACAACCATGCGTAGTATTATTTACCTGATCGGGTTGATCGTAGTGGTATTGGCTATTTTGCGTTTTGCATTCGGCGTCATCTGACCGTCGATTGATCCTCCCCTTGTCTTATTTACCTCGTGGCAAGGGGGGATCACTCTCTCTCTACTCAGACCCTGAGCGCGTCACGCCTTCCGCAGTCTCAGGCAGTTCGATTTCCAAAAATCGCTCGAAGGCATCAAGGTTCACCGGTTCAAACTGCCCGAACCCCTGCATCCAGACCGACGCATTCCGCAAGGCATCCGGCTCCAGTTTGCACCACTTCACACGCCCTCGCTTTTCCTGACTGATCAGCCCTGCCGCTGTCAGAACACCCAAATGTTTCGAGATCGCGGCCAGCGACATCTCGAACGGCTCGGCCACGTCGGTCACGGCCATATCATCCTCCAGCAGCATCGCGAGGATGGCGCGCCGGGTGGGGTCCGCAAGGGCGGCAAACACCTGATCTAGGTCTTGGGTCATGTGCCTGCATAGCGCGGGGCGCGGGAGTGGGAAAGCAGCCATTGCGGCTAACTTAACCACCGGGTTGAATAAGCATCCGGCGCGGTTTCACTCGGATTTGCTTGCACTGTTTCAAGGGTGCCACCGTCTCGCTCCGGCTAACCTACTGTAAAGACCCGAAAACCTGCGATGCCCAAGGTTGTTGACTCTAACCCGCCCTGACAGTAGCACCGCAGCAGATATTCCTAAGGGGATTTTGGTGTGACCAGCCCGGACCAACGGCAGCAGATGGAGCAGCTTGAGGCCAAACTGGCGGCTGCGAAACAACGCGGCGCACCCAAGCCCCGAGCGGATGAGCATTATTCTCAGGCCAATATGGCATGGCGGATGGTGATCGAACTTGTGGCCGGTCTTGGGATCGGTTTCGGCATCGGATACGGGCTTGATGTGCTCTTTGGCACGCTACCCATTTTCATGGTGCTATTTGTAATGCTGGGCCTTGCGGCGGGGGTGAAGACGATGCTCCGCACCGCCAAGGAAATCCAGAGCAAACAACAGGCCGAACCGGCCGAACAGGATACGCCCCATTCGGGCAAGGACGAGGGAGCCTGAGATGGCAACAGAGATAGACGGTGCCGCAGCAGGCGGTCTGGAATTCCACCCGATGGACCAGTTCATCGTATCGCCGCTTTTCAGCGACGATGCTTCCGTTGCTTGGTACACCATCACCAACGCCACCTTCTGGATGGCGCTGGCGGTTCTGGCCACTTTCGCGATGCTCGTTCTGGGCAGCGCGCGCCGCTCGGTCGTTCCGGGCCGGATGCAATCGGTTGCAGAACTGGCTTACGGCTTCATTCACAAGATGGTCGAAGACATCTGCGGCAAAGAAGGGCTGAAGTTCTTCCCCTATATCATGACCCTGTTCATGTTCATCGTCATGGCGAACTTCCTTGGTCTGATCCCGACAGCCTTTACCCCCACCGCGCATTTCTCGGTGACCGTGGTGCTGGCGCTGGCCGTGTTCATCACCGTAACCGTCGTGGGCTTCGTCAAAAATGGCGCAGCTTTCCTGAGCCTCTTCTGGGTTTCCTCGGCCCCTTTGGCGCTGCGCCCGGTGCTGGCAATCATCGAATTGATCAGCTACTTCGTGCGCCCGGTTAGCCACTCCATTCGTCTGGCGGGTAACGTCATGGCGGGCCACGCGGTTATCAAAGTTTTCGCCGGTTTCGCTGCCATCGCAGTGATCTCTCCGGTGTCGGTGCTCGCGATCACCGCGATGTACGGTCTCGAAGTGCTGGTGGCCTTTATCCAGGCCTATGTCTTTACCATCCTGACATGCGTGTACCTCAAGGACGCGCTGCACCCCGCACACTAACAACCCCAACAACGGCGGGGCTTCCCGTCAAAGTTTTAACTTCCAATCGTAAGGAGATACCCCAATGGAAGGTCAACTCGCACATATCGGCGCAGGCATCGCAGGTCTCGGCACAGGCATCGCAGCCCTGGGTGTCGGCAACGTTGCCGCCAACTTCCTGTCCGGCGCACTGCGCAACCCATCGGCAGCCGCAAGCCAGACAGCGACCCTGTTCATCGGCATCGCGTTTGCAGAAGCTCTGGGGATCTTCTCGTTCCTCGTCGCTCTGCTGCTGATGTTCGCTGTCTAAGCTCTCGGAACTGTAATCCTTACGAGCGGGCAGGCGCGCATCGCCGTGTCTGCCCGGCTGTAACGGCAAAGTTTCCAAGGAGAAGCCACGATGGCAACTGTAACAACCAGCGACGGGCTTGCCGACGCGACCGGCATTGCGACCCATGCTGCCGAAACGCCAGGCATGCCGCAGCTGAACTTTGATCACTGGGGCAACCAGATTTTCTGGCTGATCCTCGCGCTGATCGCCACCTACCTGATCCTGTCGCGCGTGGCTCTGCCTCGCATCGGTGCGGTTTTGGCTGAACGCCAAGGGACCATCACCAATGACATCGCGGCTGCCGAAGACCTTAAGGTCAAGGCACAGGAAGCCGAAGCCGCCTATGACAAGGCCCTGATCGACGCCCGTGCCGAGGCACAGCAGATCGTGGCCCAAGCCAAAGCGGACATGCAGGCTGATCTGGATGCCGAAATGGCCAAGGCCGATGCCGAGATTGCCGCGCAAGTGGCAGAATCGGAAAAAGCCATCGCCGAAATTCGCGCGGGCGCCATGGACAACGTACAAGCCGTTGCCAAGGACACCGCAGAAGCGCTTGTTGCCGCCCTTGGTGGCACGGCAGATGCTACAACCGTTGATGCCGCCGTCGACGCGCGGATGAAAGGATAAGCCATGACCAAATCCATGCGCCTGACACTTTCGACCCTGCTCGCTGGCATGGTGGCTTCGCCTGCTTTCGCGGCCACCGGACCTTTCTTCTCGCTGCGCAACACGGACTTCATCGTGCTGCTAGCCTTCCTGCTGTTCCTCGGTATCTTGATCTATTTCAAGGTTCCGACGCTGTTGATCGGCATGCTCGACAAACGCGCCGATGGCATCAAGACCGAGCTGGAAGAAGCCCGCGCCCTGCGTGAAGAAGCGCAGACTTTGCTCGCCTCCTATGAGCGCAAGCAGAAAGAGGTGCAGGACCAAGCGGATCGCATCGTGTCTTCCGCCAAGGAAGATGCCCGTCTTGCTGCCGAACAGGCACGGGCGGATATGGCCAAGTCGCTTGACCGTCGCATGGCTGCCGCGAAGGACCAGATCAGCTCGGCCGAGGCCGCCGCTGTGAAGGAAGTCCGCGACCAAGCCGTGACGATCGCTGTGGCCGCTGCGCGCGATGTGATCGCCAAGCAGATGACCGCTGCACAGGGCAACAAGCTGATCGACGATGGCATCGCCCAAGTCGAAGCCAAGCTGCACTAAGCCAGCGCCCCATCGAATTTTGAAAGCCCCGGTTTCGCCGGGGCTTTTTCTTTTGGGTTAGGCTTTTATTAACCCAACCGCGACAGGCTCAAACCATGCGTTTGCTCCTTATCATTGCGGTGGTGATCGGCCTTGCGGCCTGTACGGTGCCTAGTCGGGACTTCAGGGGCATTCCGGCCCAACGCATCACCGTGGAGGGTTCGGTGTTCGATGTGCGCATTCGGGGGGAGCGGGCGGAAGCGGTGCGGGTGAACACCCAATACGCGCCGCGCTTTGGCCCCATCCGCGGGCGGGCGGGGCGTGCGATGGCACAGGCGAGCGGCTGCGAGGTGAAAGAGGTCTTGGGCGATCAGGCGCTGGCCGTTGGCGTGTTGGATTGCGACTAGAGGGCGCTTGCTGTGGCTGAGGCGGGACACCGGGCTGTGACTTGGACGGCGTCAGAATGACGACACGCGCCGATCCGGCGGGGCTGGCGGAGGCCAGTCTCGGAAATGGCCGAGAGACGACAATATCTTGTGGATAACCGCCGACCGCCCCCTGTCCCTTGGGGCTTTTGATTGACTCGGACCCGTGCCAAACGGCAAGTTCGCCGCTCAGGCAAGAATCAATCACGGCAGGGCAAACTTGCGTTTTTCCAAACTCAGATTAACGGGCTTCAAAAGCTTCGTGGACCCGACGGACCTCGTCATTTCAGATGGGCTGACCGGAGTCGTGGGGCCGAACGGCTGTGGCAAATCCAACCTGCTCGAAGCCTTGCGGTGGGTCATGGGCGAAAACCGCCCGACCGCCATGCGGGGCGGCGGCATGGAAGACGTGATCTTTGCCGGGGCCGCCTCGCGCCCGGCGCGTAACTTTGCCGAAGTGGCGCTGCATCTCGACAACAGCGACCGGCTGGCACCTGCGGGCTTTAACGAACAAGACGCGCTTGAGATCGTGCGCCGCATCACCCGCGATGTCGGCAGCGCCTACAAGGTGAACGGCAAGGATGTCCGGGCGCGGGATGTGCAGATGCTCTTCGCCGATGCCTCCACCGGGGCGCATAGCCCGGCGCTGGTCCGGCAAGGGCAGATTGCAGAGCTGATCAACGCCAGGCCGAAAAGCCGCCGCCGCATTCTGGAAGAGGCTGCGGGGATCTCAGGGCTCTACCAGCGCCGCCATGAGGCCGAGTTAAAACTCAACGGGGCCGAACAGAACCTCGCCCGCGTCGATGATGTGGTTGAACAATTGGCCGCTCAATTGGCCACGCTGGCCCGGCAAGCGCGGCAGGCCGCGAAGTACCGCGAGATTGGCGAAGCGCTGCGCCGCGCCGAGGGCTTGTTGCTCTACCGCCGCTGGCGCGAAGCGGACGAGGCGCGCGGCAAGGCCGAGGATGACCTGCGCGCCCGTGTTGTTGCCACAGCAGAGGCCGAAGCACAGGTGCGGCGCGTGGCCGAAGGGCGCGAGGAGGCCGAGGCCGCCTTGCCCGCCTTGCGTGAGGAAGAGGCGATTGCGAGCGCGATTCTGCAACGTCTCACCACGCAGCGCGATACGCTGGCCGATCAAGAAACCGGTGCCGCGTCATTGATCGACACCCTGACCAGCCGCATCACCCAGTTGACCCGCGATATCGAGCGGGAAGGCGGGTTGAACCGCGACGCGGAAGAAACGATCGAGCGTCTCGAAAGGGAAGCGTCCGAGCTTGCCACAGCCGATGAGGGGCACGACAGCGCGCTTGAGGCGTCGGCAGAGGCCGCGCGCGAGGCGGCGGAAGTCTTGCAGACCCGCGAGGCGGACCTTTCCCAGCAGACCGAAGATGTCGCCCGTTTGGCGGCGCGGCACAGCTCGGCCGAACGTCTGCTTCAAGACAGCCGCAAAACGCTAGAGAAGTCGGAAGCCGAAGCCCGCAAGGCCCGCGCTGCAGTCGCTCAAAGCCAAGCGACCCTCGACAAAGCTGGTGTGGATTTTGCAGCGGCCCAGCAGGCCGAGGCGAGCGCCGTCACGGCCTCAGCCGCGGCGGATGCGGCTCTTTTGGCTGCGGAAGAAACCCGCGCCGACACGCAGTCGCGCGAAGCCGATGCCCGTGCAGAGCGGTCCGAGGCCGAGGGCGAGGCCAATGCGCTGCGCGCAGAGGTGGGCGCGCTGGCAAAGCTGGTCGAGCGCGACACGGCGGAAGGCGGGCAGATCCTCGACCGGTTGCAGGTTGAACAAGGGTTTGAAAAGGCGCTTGGCGCGGCTTTGGCCGATGACCTGCGCGCGCCAGAAGTTGCTACCGATCGACCCTCCGGCTGGTCGATCTTGCCGGGCTACCTAGAGGCGCAGCCGCTGCCCGCAGGGGCGACGCCGCTAACGCAGCATGTCACGGTCCCGAAGGTGCTGGAACGCCGCATGAGCCAGATTGGGCTGGTGGATCCTGAGGCGGGCGCGCGGCTTCAGGCGCAGTTGCTGCCCGGGCAACGGCTGGTCTCGGCAGAGGGTGATCTTTGGCGGTGGGACGGGTTCCGAGCCATGGCCGAGGATGCGCCATCGGCTGCGGCCCTGCGCCTGCAGCAGTTGAACCGGTTGGAAGTTCTGAAACAGGCGCTGGAACAGGTGAGCGAACGTGCCGATGCGGCACGGGCCGCGCATGAAATCCTGCAGCAGCAGTTGGCCGAGCAGGCCGAGGCCGACAAACGTGCCCGCGAAGCGCGGCGCGACGCGGATCGACAGGTGGCCGAAGCGGGGCGCGCCCTGAGCCGGGCGGAGGCGGATCGCAACCTTGCTCAAAGCCGTCTGGAATCCCTTGGCCTTGCCGTGAAGCGCCATGAGGAGGCCGCGATTACCGCCCGGGCCGAAGTGATGGACGCCGAACGTACCTTGGCGGGCTTGGACGATCTTGCCGCTGCCCGTGCGACCGTCGACGATATCCGCATGACGGTCGAAGCGTCTCGGATCACCATGATGTCGCGCCGCTCGGCCCATGACGAATTGCGCCGCGAGGGCGAAGCCCGCAGACGCCGGGTGCAAGAGGTCTCGAAAGAGGTCAGCGGCTGGCGGCACCGGTTGGAGACAGCGGGCAAGCGCACCGCCGAATTGGTTGAACGCAAAGCCGCCTCCGAGGCGGAGTTGGCCGAGGCGGGTGCCGTGCCGGCGGAAATCGCGGCGAAGCGGGAAGAATTGTCAGGTGCGATCACTGCCGCCGAAACGCGACGCACCCATGCGACCGACACGCTGGCCGCCGCCGAAGCTGCGCTGAAGGCGGCGACGGATGCCGAACGCGACGCGGAACGGCAGGCCTCGGACGCGCGGGAGGCCCGCGCCCGGGCCGAGGCGCGCAGCGATGCCGCGCGCGAGACGGTGACCCATGCGGCGGACCGTATTCAGGACGAACGGCAAGTCACGCCCGAGGCCCTGCGCGATGCGCTGGACATCGAGGCGGATCAGACCCCGCCGGTGGACGCGCTGGAAGAGGACGTAAATCGTTACAAAAGGCAGCGGGATTCCTTGGGCGCGGTGAACCTGCGCGCCGAGGATGACGCCAAAGAGATACGCGAAGAGCACGGCGCGCTGCTGACCGAGAAGGCCGATTTGGAAGAGGCAATCAAGACCCTGCGCAGCGGGATCGCGGGCCTCAACCGCGAGGGGCGGGAGCGGCTGCTGACGGCCTTTGAACAGGTGAACGCGAACTTCTCTATGCTGTTTACCCACCTCTTTGGTGGCGGCGAGGCGAACCTCGTGATGGTCGAAAGCGATGATCCATTAGAAGCCGGGTTGGAGATCCTGTGCCAACCGCCGGGCAAGAAGCTGAGCACCCTGAGCCTGCTGTCGGGCGGGGAGCAGACCTTGACCGCGATGGCGCTGATCTTTGCCGTGTTCTTGGCCAATCCGGCGCCGATCTGTGTGCTGGACGAGGTCGACGCGCCGCTTGATGACGCAAATGTGACCAGGTTCTGCGATCTGTTGGATGAGATGTGCCGTCAGACCGATACGCGGTTCCTGATCATCACGCACCATGCGGTGACGATGGCTCGGATGGACCGGCTCTTTGGGGTGACCATGGCGGAGCAGGGGGTCAGCCAGTTGGTTTCTGTCGATCTTAAGAAAGCGGAAACCCTGGTCGCGTAAAGGTGGGAGACGCCGGTTGCGAGGACCGGCCCTTAAAGCGTGCGCGCATCAGGTTGCCGCGGGGTTGCGTGCTGCCGTGAAGCTGTTGCAAGCCGCGTCGCCGAGGCCGTAGTTAGCGTGGACAGAGAGCCGCGATCAGCTTTTGCGCGACACTGTGACGCCAGAGACGTCCTCAATAAACGTTAGAATTCGGGCCTTTACCGCATCGTCCTTGATGGAGCCGATGGCATTCACGATCTCAAGGGAGGGGTCATTGCCGTTCTCGGGGTGGTCGTCATCCAGCCCTTCGAAGAAATAGCCGGGGGTCACATTCAGTATCCGGGCAAGCTCATGCAGGCGGCTGGCGGCAATCCGGTTGGAGCCGATTTCATACTTCTGGATCTGCTGAAACGACAGTTTGAGTTCACGCGCCACATCGGTCTGGGATTGCCTTCGCAGGGTGCGGGCCTGCTTGAGTCGGCGACCGACGTGAACGTCTACAGGGTGGGACATAGTTCAATACCTCAGGTTGAGTACAATACATTCACTACCCGCAATGTGTTGAGGATCAATTGCCTAGATATGGCCCCTTTGGGTTAACCGATTTACCTTGGCTGGATGGATTATGTTGCGTTACCGGATGATTCATGTACCATCCGTTGCCTATGAACCAACATATGTCCGATATTGAGCCGGTCGCACCCGTGCCCCCGACCCCGCAAAAGGACCCTGCGCCGGCCCTTTTGTTCGAGATGATACGCTCATTCGTGACCTTGGCGCAAACGCTGAACCTCAGCCATGCGGTTGCTCAACTGGCAAGCACGCGGCAAACGGTTCGGCGGCATATCCAGCAATTGGAAAAGGCGATGGGCGCGCCGCTGTTCACGATTGAGAACCGGCGCTATTCCCTGACTAAGGCTGGCGTGGAGGCCTTGCCCGAAGCGCGCGATATCATTGACCGGGGCAAGCTGTGGCTGGATGGCAAGACGCGCCACGCCGACGGGATGCTGCGCCTTTCGCACGAAGAGCCGAACGGGTGGAGTTTTCACCAGCAACAGCAGCCCTTGTCGCTGATCTGGGATGGGGGCTCCGCGATGATGCAGGCCGCGCTTCAGGCGTGGTGCATGAGCCGGGGAGAGTTGGAGAGCGAAGCCTTTCGCGCCATGCGCCCCTATGTGCTGGTGTATCGCGACTCGCCCAATGGATGGATCTGTACCGAAGTGGGGGAGAAATCGTTCTACACGCAGTGGTGGGGCTGGACCAACGCGCGCAGCAGCATCGGACGGCCACTGAAGCTGTTTCCGGGCGGGCCCGAGTTTGAGAATATGCTGAACTTCCCCTTTCGAGAGGTGGAGGCGACCTGTGGCGTTCGGTTGGACGAGGTGGTTACCCAAATCCCACGCGAAGAGGGTGGCGAGCCGGTGCCCTTGGCCTACAAACGCCTGCTGATGGCCGGGCGGTATCCGGACAAAAGCTTTGCCCTGATCGCGGCGGTGGACCGGTCGACCTCAGTGAATATCGCCGGTGTTGATGACAGCTTCCTGCGCGAGATGCCTTTGGACGCAAAGGTAACATTCGCAGGCTGACGAACATTGAGGGCAAGATGCAAAAAGGGCCGCCCATCAAGGCGGCCCTTTCTGTTTTGGATGCTAACGCAAAGGCTTAGCTGATCGCTGCGGCTTTCACATCGTCGTCGATATAGGGCAGGTATTGTTCAAAGTTGTCCGAGAACATCTTGACCAGTTTGGCCGCCTGACGGTCATAGGATTCCGGATCGTCCCATGTGCGGCGCGGGTCGAGCAGGATGTCGGCGACGCCGTTGACCGAAACCGGAACGTCGAAGCCAAAGTTCGGGTCTTTGCGGTATTCAGCCTCTGCCAGACGCCCCTCAAGCGCGGCACTCAGCAAAGCGCGGGTGGCTTTGATCGGCATCCGCGAGCCGGTGCCGTAGGCGCCGCCGGTCCAGCCTGTGTTGACCAGCCAGCAGGTGGCACCATGCTGGGCGATCTTCTCGCGCAGGAGGTTGCCGTAGACCTCGGGGCGGCGCGGCATGAAGGGCGCGCCGAAACAGGTGGAGAATGTGGGCTCTGGCTCGGTCACGCCACGCTCGGTGCCCGCCACCTTGGAGGTGAAGCCCGACAGGAAGTGGTACATCGCCTGCGCCGGGCTGAGCCGCGCAATCGGAGGCAGCACGCCAAAGGCATCGCAGGTCAGCATGATGATGTTCTTGGGGTGGCCGCCGACGGCCTTCTCGCTGGCGTTGGAGATATAGTGCAGCGGGTAGGCGGCGCGCATGTTGGCCGTGAGCGAGTCGTCATCGAAGTCCAGCTCGAAGGTATCGGGGTCGAAGACCATATTTTCGATCACGGTGCCGAATTTAGAGGTCGTCGCGTAGATTTCCGGCTCTGCCTCGGGGTTGAGGTTGATGGTCTTGGCATAGCAGCCGCCTTCGAAGTTGAAGGTGCCGTTGTCGGACCAGCCGTGCTCATCGTCGCCGATCAACGTGCGCTCAGGGTCAGCCGAGAGGGTGGTTTTGCCGGTGCCCGACAGGCCGAAGAAAACGGCCGTATCAACGGGGTTTCCGGTGGCATGGTTGGCCGAGCAGTGCATCGGCATGATGCCTTTCTCAGGCAGCAGGTAGTTCAGCAGGGTGAAGACCGACTTTTTGTTCTCGCCCGCGTATTCAGTGCCGCCGATGAGGATCATCTTGCGGTCGAAGTTCATCGCGATCACTGTCTCGCTGCGGCAGTTGTGCTTGGCCGGATCAGCCTGGAAGCTGGGGCAGTTGATGACGGTGAAATCGGCGGTGAAGTCCTGCAGCGCTTCGGCATCGGGGCGGCGCAGCATGGTGCGGATGAAAAGCCCGTGCCATGCCAGTTCCGTTACCATCCGTACGTTGATCGCATGCTTGGGGTCTGCTCCGCCAACGAGGTCTTGGACGAAGTAGTCTTTGCCCTGCATATGGCCGATCATGTCTTGATAGAGCGCGTCAAACCCTTCGGGCGACATCTCGGCGTTGTTTTCCCACCAGATGCTGTCGGCCACGCTGTCGGTTTTGACCACATGTTTATCTTTGGGCGACCGGCCTGTGAACTTGCCGGTGGTCACCAGAAAGGCACCGCCTTTGCCAAGGCTGCCTTCGCCCCGTTTCAATGCCGCCTCGACCAGCGCAGGCTCGGTCAGGTTGTAATAGACATCGCCGAGCCCGCTGATCTGATGATCTTCGAGGCTGAACTGCGGGTTTACCCGTCCAAATGTCATGTGATGTCTCCTGTGGTAGCGCGTGAGCAGCGCAGTACGTGTCCGAGCGGGCGCAATTGCCCTGGGCATCGGGGGCCTTGAGAGCCTCTTAACACGGGCGTTTTCAGGTTGAACAGGCAGCTTTGTCACAGTTAGCGCCATCATGTAAAACTTTGTTTCGAAGCGCTTAGATCCCGGCCCAAAGCGATGCGCACCGCCCTAGTCTTATCTTGGGTAAGAGTAATTAAAGTGCGGCAATTTAGCCATTCCTAACCAAATTATGACCGAATTGGTGCATCTCAAAGGCACGATTCGCACTTAAGGATTGATTCGATCTGTAATATTGGAGATCACTGACTCCAAAAATAAGAACGAATTGAGCAGCATAAGGAAGCAGGCAATGTCAAAGATTGCATTGGTAGACGATGACAGGAACATCCTGACATCTGTTTCGATGACTCTTGAAGCTGAAGGCTTCGAAGTGGAGACCTACAACGACGGTCAAGCCGCGTTGGACGCCTTCAACAAGAAACTGCCGGATATGGCAGTGCTGGACATCAAGATGCCCCGCATGGACGGCATGGATCTGCTGCAACGTTTGCGTCAGAAAACCGCGATGCCGGTGATCTTTTTGACCTCCAAAGATGATGAGATCGACGAGGTGCTGGGCCTGCGCATGGGGGCCGACGACTACGTCAAAAAGCCGTTCAGCCAGCGCCTGCTGGTCGAGCGTATTCGCGCCCTTCTGCGCCGCCAAGACGCGGTAGAGACGAATGAGGTCGGCGATACCGAAGAAACCAAGGTAATGGAACGCGGCGATCTGCGGATGGATCCGCTGCGCCACGCGGTCAGCTGGAAGGGCAAGGACGTGTCTCTGACCGTGACCGAATTCCTGCTGTTGCAGGCTCTCGCGCAGCGCCCCGGTTTCGTGAAGTCGCGCGACCAACTGATGGACGTGGCCTATGACGATCAGGTCTATGTGGATGACCGGACGATCGACAGCCACATCAAGCGCCTGCGCAAAAAGATGCGCAGCGCAGATGATGAATTTTCGGCGATCGAGACGCTTTACGGCATCGGCTATAGATATAACGAAGAGTAAACCCGGCGCTTAACGCGGGTCGAAAGGAAGCTTGTGCGGGACATGGCTGCTGGCAGGGACGGTGATGTTGTACTGGGGGACGATTGGGTCACTCCTGACAGTGCCGCGCCGGATGAAATTCGGGTCAAGCGCGAACGGCGGGGGCTGTTCTCGCTCCGCTCCTCGCCGCTGACGCGCAAGATCATTACCTTTAATCTCATCGCGCTCAGCGTTCTGGTGGCGGGGATCCTCTACCTCAATTCCTCGCGCGACAGTCTGGCGTTGCAACGCGCCGCGGCGCTGGTGTCCGAGACGGAGCTGATCGCCGATGTGATCGAAGCGCAGCTTCCTGCAGGGGCGCCTGTGAACCTCACCACTGGCGATGGTGTCGATGTGGCCGCCACGCTTGAGGGGCTGGACCTGCGCGGCGGTATCGAAGTTTTCGTCTATGACCCGGCGGAAACGTTGGTGGCCCGCACCGCTGGCAGCCTGACCGTCGCCGAAGCCCTCGCCGCTTCCGAGGCGGGCGAGCGGACGCTGTTGAACGACGGGTTGAACTGGCTTTGGGAGCGTGTCTCGGCCCCCTTCGGCACGGACGAGGTCACCGCCTCCCCACCGCTTGAAGAACAGCTGCGCGGCATGGTCGGCACCAGCGTGACCGGCGGCACCCGGCTGGAAGGCACGCTCGCCATCGAAGGCGGCACGCTGTTCAGCGTTGTGACCCCCATCATGCAGGGCGACACCCCCGTCGGCGTGGTCGCCGTGGCCAGCGCGGCGGGAGAGATTGACCGCCTTGTGCGCAGCGAACGTGAGCGCGTTTTGCAGATGTTCGTCATCGCCACACTGGTCTCTATCGGGCTCAGCCTCGTGCTGGCCTCGACCATTGCCAACCCGCTGGCCGAACTGTCCACTGCCGCCGAACTTGGCCGCGACAAGGATGCGCGCAAGATGAACCCCGGCCGCATTCGCATCCCCGACCTGACCGCGCGCCCCGACGAGATCGGCCGCCTGTCAGGCGCACTGCGCGGGATGGTTTCGGCGCTTTACAACCGGATCGACGGTAACGAACAATTCGCCGCCGATGTGGCCCATGAGATCAAGAACCCGCTCGCCTCTCTGCGGTCTGCTGTTGGCACCCTGCGCATGGTCAAACGCGACGACCAGCGCGAGAAGTTGCTGGATGTGATCGAGCATGACGTGCGCCGCCTCGACCGGCTGGTCAGCGACATCTCCAACGCCTCGCGGCTTGATTCCGAACTGGTCAAGGAAGAGGAAGAACCCTTCGACCTGCTGCAAATGCTGGGCAATCTGGGCCAATATCTGGGCGAGGACGCGAAGTCCAAGGGCATCGACTTTATCACCGATCTGCCCGCCGCGCCGATCACCGTACATGGGCTTGAGGCCCGTTTGGCGCAGGTTTTTGTGAACCTCATCACCAACGCGATCTCCTTTTGCGAAGATGGCGATGCGATCCGGGTCTGGGCGCGCAAGCGTGCCAACCGCGTGCTGATCGTGGTCGAGGACACCGGCCCCGGCATTCCCGAACAGGCGCTTGGCAAGATTTTCAAACGCTTCTATTCGCAGCGCCCGGAAGAGCATTTCGGCAATAACTCCGGCCTGGGCCTCGCGATCTCGAAACAGATCGTCGAAGCCCACGGCGGGGTGATCTGGGCCGAGAATATTCGCCCAACCGAAGCCGACATCACCTCCGAACCGCTCGGTGCGCGTTTCGTCGTGGGGCTGCCTACATAAAGCACGGGCTCGGGGCCTGATATGACAGTCGAGCGCGAAAACCTCCACGCCAGCTGCGTGGCGATCAACGGGCGTGGGGTGCTGATCCTCGGCCCCTCCGGCGCGGGCAAATCGGCCCTTGCCTTGCAATTGATGGCCCTCGGCGCCAAGCTGGTGGCAGATGACCGAACCGATGTCATCCGCCATGGCGTGCAGGTGATCGCCAGCGTTCCTGACACGATCCGCGGCCTGATCGAGGCGCGCTACGTGGGCATCTTGCGGGTCGAAGATCACGGCCCCGTGCCCTTGGGCCTTGTCGTCGATCTGGCCCATACCGAACACCAGCGCCTTCCAGAGCGCCACAGCCATCTGATACAGGGTGTCACGTTGCCCTGTTTTCACAAATGCGATAGCGCTCATTTTGCGGCAGCAATTCATCTGTATATAGCAGGTGTGAAAGAACCGAATTGATCAGTCAGACCTCATCAACAGACCCCGCCACTCGGCGGTTGGTCCTTGTCACCGGCCCTTCGGGCGCCGGACGTTCCTCTGCGCTTAACGTGCTGGAGGATGCGGGCTTTGAGGCGATCGACAATCTGCCGCTGCGTTTGCTGCCCGCGCTGCTTGACCGTCCCGGTGATGCGCAATCGGTGGCCTTGGGCATCGACGCGCGCAACCGCGACTTCTCAACCGAAGGTGTGCTGGAACTGATGGGCCGCCTGTCGGCCGAGCAGGGGTGGAGCGCAGAGCTGCTTTATCTCGACTGTGCTCCCGATGTGCTGTTGCAGCGGTTTTCCGAAACCCGCCGCCGCCACCCGCTGGCCCCCGCCGACCGCCCAGTTGACGGCATCACCCGCGAGCAAGAGCTGCTACACCCGATCCGCGCCCGCGCCGATGTGTTGATCGACACGACCACGCTCAACGTCCACGAGCTGCGCGCCGAGGTGGAGCAGTGGTTCGCCCCCGGCGGCCAGCGCCACCTCACGGTCTCGGTGCAGAGCTTCTCCTACAAACGCGGCCTGCCGCGCGGCGTCGATGTGGTGCATGACTGCCGTTTCCTTAGAAACCCCTATTGGGTGCCTGAATTGCGCAGTGGCAACGGGCGGGATGCGGCTGTCGCGGCCCATGTGGCAGGCGATAAGCGCTACACAGATTTCGCCGATAAGGTGCTCGACCTTAGCCTGCTGTTGCTGCCCGCCTACCGCGAAGAGGGCAAATCGCATATCTCCATCGCATTTGGCTGCACGGGTGGCCAACACCGTTCCGTCGCCATGGCGGAAGATCACGCTTTGCGCCTTGCAGAGCAGGGCTGGCAGGTGTCAATTAGGCACCGTGAGCTGGACCGTCAGCATCGTGAGGAAAACAAGCCGTGATCGGGATCGTCATCGTCGCACATGGGGGGCTGGCGCAAGAGTATCTTGCCGCCATCGAACATGTCGTGGGATCCCAATTCGGCGTCCGCGCCATCGCGATTGAGCCCGACCACGACCGCGCCGACAAAGAACGCGAGATCTGCACCGCCGCCGATGCGGTGGACCAAGGCGCCGGCGTTGTGGTCGTCACCGATCTTTTCGGCGGATCACCCTCAAACCTCAGCCTCTTGGCGTGCCGCCCGGAAAACCGCCGGATCATCTACGGCGCGAACTTGCCAATGTTGATCAAACTCGCCAAATCGAGGCATATGGAGGTGCCCGATGCCGTGCGTGCCGCACTCGAAGCTGGTAAGAAGTATATTGACAGCCAGAATGTCAGCGCAGGTTAGAAGGCCCCAGTACGTCATGCCCGAATTTTCTTTAAAGATCGTAAACGAAAAAGGCCTGCACGCGCGCGCCTCGGCCAAATTGGTCGAAGTGGTCGAGGCTTTCGATGCCCGCGCCGAAGTCAGCAAGGATGGCATGTCGGCCTCAGGCGACAGTATCATGGGGCTGTTGATGCTCGGCGCGTCCCGCGGCACCTCGATTGATGTCCAAACTTCCGGCCCCGATGCCGATGCCTTGGCCGACGCTTTGACCGCCCTCGTAGCGGATAAGTTCGGCGAAGGGTACTAAGCCCGCCGGGCGGGAAAAAGGATCCTCCGACCCCATGGATGACGCGCAAAAGCAGGCGGCCAAACCGGCCCAGACAGGTAACGGTACGGTGACCTTCACCAAATACGACCGCCGCAGCCTGTCTTATGCCTCGACCTTCGATGACCCATGGAAGGCGCGTGTGATCTCCGCGATGGAGCTTTTCACAGGCAAGCTCAAAATCCTGCGCCTGATCCGCAAGTTTGAGCAACGCGGCACCCCCTCGGGCCAAGCCTTCTGGCGCGCCGCACTCGACACGATGGGCATCGATCTCACCACCCCGCAAGAGCAGCTTGACCGCATCCCCAAAGAAGGGCCGGTCGTGGTTGTGGCGAACCACCCCCACGGCATGGTCGACGGCATGATTTTCGCCGATCTCATCGGCCGTGTGCGCCCCGACTACCGTATCCTCACCCGGTCACTGCTCACGTCGATCGACGAGGTGGCCGGCAGCTACATGATCCCGGTGCCATTCCCGCACGACCCGGATGCGCAGCGTAAAGGCGTTGAAATGCGCGCCAAAGCCATGGCCCACCTCAAAGACGGCGGCGTTGTGGCGCTATTCCCCTCCGGCGTCGTTGCCGCATCAGAAAGCTGGTGGGGCCCGGCGGTCGAAGCAGAATGGAACGTTTTCACCGCCAAGATGATCCGCCGCTCTGGTGCGCAGGTGGTCCCGATGCGCTTCCCCGGCCAGAACAGCCGCGCCTATCAGATCGCGAACAAACTCAGCCCGATGCTGCGCCAAGGGTTGTTGCTGCATGAAATCGCCCACGCCTGCGACAAGCCCCAAGGACCGATCGTCGGCCACCCGCTTGCCCAAGAAGAGATCGACCGCTGGGCCGACGACCCGCGCGGCTTCATGTCTTGGCTCCGCGCCCACACTCTGGCGCTGACCAACTGATCTTCATCCTTTTAAAAATACCCGCGGGGGAATCGCGCCATTGGCGCGATGGGGGCAGGGCCCCCAACACCCTTACGGCTTAGCGCGTCGGTACCGGTGTCTCGCCCCGGTAATCATAGAACCCGCGCTGCGTTTTGCGGCCCAGCCACCCGGCTTCGACATATTTGGTCAGCAGCGGGCAGGGGCGGTATTTCGTATCGGCCAGCCCATCATGCAGCACGTTCATGATCGCCAGACAGGTGTCCAAACCGATGAAATCCGCCAGTTCCAGAGGGCCCATTGGATGGTTGGCCCCCAGCTTCATCGAACTGTCGATCGACTCGACGTTGCCGACCCCTTCATAAAGCGTATAGACCGCCTCGTTGATCATCGGCATCAGGATGCGGTTCACGATAAAGGCTGGGAAATCCTCGGCCGAGGCGGCGGTCTTGCCCAAGCGGTCCACCACGGCTTTGCAGGCGTCATAGGTCTCCTTATCCGTGGCGATGCCGCGGATTAGTTCGACCAATTGCATCACCGGCACGGGGTTCATGAAATGAAAGCCCATGAATTTCTCGGGGCGGTCGGTGCGGCTGGCCAGACGGGTGATCGAGATCGAAGAGGTGTTCGAGGTCAGGATCGTCGTCGGTTTCAGATGCGGGATCAGGTCTTCGAAAATCGCCTGTTTCACCGTTTCCCGTTCCGTGGCGGCTTCGATCACCAGATCGCTCTGGCCCAGATCGCTCAGCGTCTGGGTCGTGGTGATGCGCGCCATGGCGGCGTCGCGCTCGGCGGCGGTGATCTTTTCGCGGCTGACTTGACGGTCCATATTGCCGGTCACGGTTTTCATCGCTTTGGCCAGCGCATCGGCGCTGACATCGTTCAGCAGCACGTCGTAGCCCGCCAGCGCCATGACATGGGCGATCCCGTTGCCCATTTGCCCTGCTCCCACGATACCGATTTTCTGGATGTCCATGGCCTGTCCTTTGCTTGAGTTCGGCGCACAATAGGGCGCGTGGCGGGGGTGCCGCAAGGGCAGCTGTTTACGAAAACTCACGGCAAATTCGCCCTTTAACAGAATCGCAGCCCCTACCGTGCAATCTGGCTTTGGGTGAACAACAAAGGTGGGTTCAATGACCTATGACGCAGTGGGGCCAGCGCCTCTGGACTATTTGCCATGCCGCTATGGCACCTCAAAGCTGATGTTTCGCGGCCCCCGCCGCAGGCTGGAGGCGCCCTATATCGCCTTTCTCGGCGGGACGGAGACCTATGGCAAATTCATTGAGGAGCCGTTTCCCGCGCGGGTCGAAGCCGAGATCGGCAAGACCTGCGTGAATTTCGGCTTTCCCAACGCGGGGATCGACGCCTTTGCGCATGATCCTTTCGTCGCGCAGGCCGCTTCGCAGGCGGATGTGACGGTAGTTCAGGTCATGGGCGCGCAGAACATGACCAACCGTTTCTATTCGGTCCACCGGCGCCGGAACGACCGGTTTGTCGGGGCCTCCGCGCTGTTGCAGACGATCTACCGCGAGGTCGATTTTTCCCAGTTCCACTTCAACCGCCACATGCTGACCCACCTCATGCAAGTCTCGCCCGAGCGGTTTGAGGCTGTGCGCGCAGAGCTGCAGCAGGCCTGGCTGGCGCGCATGCGCTTGATGCTAGGGCAGATACAGGGGCGCACGCTTTTGCTTTGGCTGGCCGACCGCCCGCCGGTCGCGGAGGCAGAGCAGCCGGTGGGGGAGTTGGGCCATGATCCGCTGTTCGTGACCCGCGAAATGTTGGACGCGGTGGCCCTACATGCCACGGCCAAGATCGAGGTCGTCTCTCCCAAAGACCCCTTTGCCGGGCCGACCGCTGGCATGGTGGTCAGCGAATTCGAGGCGCAGGCTGCGTCGGAAATGCTGGGCCCCATGGCCCATGCCAATGCCGCCGCCGCCCTGACCGATGCGCTGCAAAGCATGTCCTGACGCTCCCGGTACAGGCGCATGCAATGAAAAAGGCCCGCCGAGAACGGCGGGCCTTTGGTGTTTCACGTGAAGAGCTTTACAGCTTTTCGATCAGTTCCGGCACCGCGTCGAAAAGGTCCGCCACAAGGCCATAGTCGGCAACTTGGAAGATCGGCGATTCTTCGTCTTTGTTGATCGCGACGATGATCTTGGAGTCCTTCATCCCCGCAAGGTGCTGGATCGCACCGGAGATGCCGACCGCGATATAGAGGTCAGGAGCCACGACTTTGCCGGTCTGACCAACCTGCCAATCGTTCGGCGCATAGCCCGAATCGACCGCCGCACGCGACGCGCCAACAGCCGCGCCAAGTTTGTCGGCCAGTTTTTCGATCAGGGCGAAGTCCTCTTCGGAGCCGACGCCACGACCACCGGAAACCACGACGCCTGCGCTTGTCAGTTCGGGGCGGTCCGATTCGGCGACCTTGTCTTCGACCCATGTGGACAGGCCGGGGTTGTCGGCAGCCGAGATGGTCTCGACCGAAGCAGAGCCGCCTTCACCTGCGGCATCGAAGGTCGATGTACGGAAGGTGATGACTTTCTTGGCGTCGTTGGATTTTACGGTCTGCACCGCGTTGCCGGCGTAGATCGGGCGCTCGAATGTGTCGGCATCGACAACGCCCGAAGCATCCGAAATCACCATGACATCAAGCAGGGCCGCGACGCGGGGCATGATGTTCTTGGCATCCGTGGTGGCAGGGGCAACGATGTGGTCGTAGTCACCAGCCAGCGACACGATCAGTGCTGCGGTGGCTTCGGCCAGACGGTGGCCCAGCATCTCGTCTTCGGCGACCAGCACCTTGGAGACGCCATCGATCTTGGCCGCCGCTTCGCCTGCCGCCGCGGCAGAGCTGCCCGCCGCCAGAACGGTCACGTCGCCCAGTTTCTTGGCCGCGGATACCGCCTTGGCGGTTGCGTCCATCGACAGTTCGCCGTCGGAAATCTCTGCAATCAGAAGAACAGCCATTACACAGCCCCCGCTTCTTTGAGTTTCGCCACAAGCTCGTCAACCGAACCGACCTTGATGCCAGCGGCACGCTCGGCGGGTTCCACGGTTTTGACGATTTCCAAGCGGTTGGAGACATCGACGCCGTAGTCTTCGGCGGTCTTTTCATCCAGCGGCTTTTTCTTGGCCTTCATGATGTTCGGCAGCGAGGCATAGCGCGGCTCGTTCAGGCGCAGGTCCACGGTGACGACTGTGGGCATGGAGACTTCGATGGTCTGCAAGCCGCCGTCGACTTCGCGGGTGACTTTTGCCTTGTCGCCTTCGATGGCGATTTCCGAGGCGAATGTTGCCTGCGACCAGCCCATCAACGCCGAGAGCATCTGCCCGGTGGCGTTCATGTCATTGTCGATCGCCTGTTTGCCGCAGAGCACGAGGCCCGGCTGCTCTTCGTCGACAATGGCTTTGAGGATCTTTGCCACGGCCAGCGGCTCGATGTCCTTGTGGACATCGTCCGATGCGACCACGAGGATCGCGCGATCCGCACCCATGGCGAGCGCGGTACGCAGCGTTTCCTGCGCTTGCTTCACACCGATGGAGACAGCGACGACCTCTTCAGCCTGACCGGCTTCTTTCAGACGAATCGCTTGTTCAACGGCGATTTCGTCGAAGGGGTTCATCGACATTTTCACATTGGCAAGATCAACACCCGATCCGTCCGCTTTGACACGAACTTTCACGTTATAGTCGATCACGCGTTTGACAGGCACCAATACCTTCATGAGCGGTCTCTCTCCTCAGTTTGCGACGCGGGCTGGTGGCCCGGTCTCCCTAATTCTCCACACGGGTGTAACGAAGCGGATCGGATCAAAACAGGCCAAAATCGGCAGGTCTGCAGTTTTGAACGCGGCGTTTTCCCCGATTTTCGACTGTTAGCGCTATTTTATGCGCGGTTCGCGCCCGGCACCCAGAGCACGTCTTCCTTGCCCGCGTTATTGGCCATACGCGCGGCAACGAAGAACCAGTCGCTGAGACGGTTCAGATAGGTGACACAGGCCGGGTTGATCGCCGTTTGCTCTGACAGCAGCACTGCCAGCCGTTCGGCGCGGCGCGCCACGGTGCGGCAGACATGCAGATGTGCGGCCAGCGCGCGGCCACCGGGCAGGATAAAGCTGCGCAGCGGCTCCAACTCGGAGTTCATCACGTCGATCTCGCGTTCAAGCCGGTCAACCTGTTCTTGCGTGACCCGCAGGGGCGGGTACTCTGCATCGCGGTCGGCCGCCATATCGGGGCGGCAAAGGTCGGCGCCCAGATCAAAAAGGTCGTTCTGGATGCGGGCCAGTGCTTCGTCCGTCGCGCCGGTGGCTTCAAGCCGGGCAACGCCGACAAAACAGTTCAACTCATCCGAGGTGCCATAGGCCTCGACCCGCGCGTCATGTTTGGCGACACGTTCGCCATTGCCAAGCGCAGTCGTGCCCTTGTCCCCGGTGCGGGTGTAAATCTTGTTCAGTACAACCATCAGATCGTGCCCCCTCGGAAATAGACATAGGCAAGGATCAGCAGCACGGCGATGAACTGCGCGATAATCCGCCAGCGCATTAGCTTGTTGGCGTTGCGTTTGTTGAACTTGCCTCCGGTGGCAAAGCCGCCCAGCCCCATCAGGAGCACGACGGCGACCGCCACGACGGAAAGCAGGACGATCACGAAAAACGGATCATTTGGCATAGGCTGTCCTTTCGTTGCCCCCGAGATGTAGCGGCGCAGGACAGTCGCGCAACCAAAATCAGCGGCTGGTGACCCAATCCAGCGCCCGCGTCGGCAGGATACGCCGCAAAACACCGGCGATGTGGGTTGGGGTTGTGACGAAATAGCGCGGGCGGGGTCGGGGGGATTCGACGGCATGGGCCAGTTTCTCGACCACCGCCTCGGGCGGAAGTTCGAAACGGTCCTTTTTGCCACTATCGTCATAGAGCCGGGGGCGCATGGTGGCCTCATACTCCGCCGCGCGGGGGCTGTTTTTCCAGTCGATCCAACGCTCGAAGCGCGGGATCGCCTTGGTCCGCAGCTTTGAGGTGACGGGGCCGGGTTCGATCAGGATCAACTCAACCCCCGTGCCGCGCATTTCAAGCCGCAGGGTGTCGGTCAGCCCCTCCAGCGCGAATTTCGTGGAGTTATATGCCCCGCGCCACGGCATCGCCACCATGCCAAGCACCGAAGAACATTGCACGATCCGCCCATGCCCTTGATTGCGCATCACCGGGATCACCGCGCGGGTCAGGCTGTGCCAGCCAAAGAAATTCGCCTCGAATATCTCGCGCAGCGCATCGGTGGGAAGGTCTTCGACCAGTCCGGGCGTGGCGTGGGCGCCGTTGTTAAAGACAGCATCCAAGGTGCCGCCGGTTTGCTCTAGTACTTGGGCGAGGGCCGACTGGATGCTGGCCTCATCGGTATAATCGAGACGGGGCGCGTCGAACCCTTCGGCGCTCAGCCGGTGGCAATCCGCTTGTTGGCGGCAGGCGGCAAAGACGCGCCAGCCGCGGGCGCGCATGCCATGGGCGGCGGCATAGCCGATGCCGCTGGAACAACCGGTGATGAGAATGGAACGGGTCGCAGACATGCAAAGGGCCCTTCATTTGAAAGGCCCTTCATCGCGCGATGCTGTAAGATTGGCAAGTTAGCCGTTGTTGAGCAGGAAGTCCGCCATCCAACCAGATGCCGTGCCGTCGACGCTGCGAAAGCGCACCCAACCGGCACCGTTGTCTTCGACCACCTCTACGGCGTCACCTTTGCCCAGTTTCCCGACCACACCGAAATTGGTGCCCGGCCCACCGCGGACATTGACGCGGGTGCCATTCACTTTGCGGATGTCGGCCTGCGTCGTGCTGACATAGGTCGTGCCGTTGTCGGTGGCGTTGATCAGGCTTGGAATGACGACCGGCGCATTGGCGCTTGTGGTCGAATAGGCGGCCTTTTCTACTTTGGGGGTGCTGGTGCTGACGGCTTTGACGACTTTCGCGCCAGCGCGGTCCGCGGGGGTGGCCACGGCTTTTTGCACCATCGCGTCATTGGCCTGCGGCAAGTCGCTGAGGGTCGTAAGGTTCAGCGCCACACGGGTCGCAGTCACATCCCGTGCCGGTGCGCGCTCGGCGAAGGGGGTGATGGGGCTTTCGGCCTTGCGGGCTGCATTTGCCGCGGCGGCGGTGACAAGGGTGGACGAGGATGTGCCAGCTTCTGCGCTGGCGATCAGCGCCGAGGCTGCCGTCTCAGAGCTGGCCATCTGCGGGCCTGCTGGCACGAAATCCGCCCCGCCGCTCATCTCGTAGAATGCCCAGCCCATGAAACCAAATGTCAAAAAGATGAACCGTTTCATTTTGCTGTTCCTTGTCCCGTGTCAAAACCATGTTGCTGTTGAGAGACCAACGCGAAACTTCGCGAATGGTTCAATTCCGATTGGCAAGAATTCGCATATCCGGAAAGTATTGCTTTTTTCTCACTTGAAACCGTGTTGGCGACCTTTTTCCCGAGTCGACTGCGGGCAAACGGCGGGCAATCTGTCGCTTGCCCGCTCTGCCGTGCTTGGCTAAAAGACCCGTCATGTCAGACATAAGCACACCCCCAGAACTCGACCCGAATGACCTGTCCGAGCCGCTGCGCCGCGCCTTGGGAGAGCGGTATCTGACCTATGCCTTGAGCACGATCATGCACCGGGCGCTGCCGGATGCGCGCGATGGGTTGAAACCGGTGCACCGCCGCATCCTTTATGCCATGCGCGAGTTGCGGCTGTCCTCGACGGGCGGCTTCCGTAAATCGGCAAAGATTTCGGGCGACGTAATGGGGAACTACCACCCGCACGGCGATGCCGCGATCTATGACGCGATGGCGCGGTTGGCGCAGGATTTCAACGTGCGCTATCCGCTGGTCGACGGGCAGGGCAACTTTGGCAACATCGACGGCGATAACCCTGCGGCCTCGCGCTATACCGAGGCGCGGATGACCGCCGTGGCCGAAGCCATGCTGGAAGGGCTGAACGAGAACGCTGTCGATTTCCGTGAGAATTACGATGGCACGCTGACCGAGCCGGTGGTGCTGCCCGCGCAGTTTCCGAACCTTCTGGCCAATGGTTCTTCGGGCATCGCCGTGGGCATGGCGACAAACATTCCGCCGCATAACATTGCCGAGCTGTGTGACGCCTGTATTCACCTGATCAAGACGCCCGACGCCCGCGACGAGACGTTGTTGAACTACGTCCCCGGCCCGGATTTCCCCACCGGTGGCGTGATCGTCGAGCCGCCTGAGAATATCGCCAATGCCTACCGCACGGGCCGCGGCTCCTTCCGGCTGCGCTGCCGTTGGGAGGTTGAGGACCTTGGCCGGGGCGCCTGGCAGATTGTCGTTACCGAGATTCCCTATCAGGTTCAGAAATCCAAGCTGATCGAAAAGATCGCCGAACTGATCCAGACCAAGAAGATTCCGATTCTTGCCGATGTCCGCGACGAATCTGCCGAAGACATCCGCATGATCATCGAGCCGCGCTCGAAGAACGTCGATCCGAACGTGCTGATGGGGATGCTGTTTCGCAACTCGGACCTTGAGGTGCGCTTCTCGCTCAACATGAACGTGTTGATCGATGGCCAAACGCCCAAGGTCTGCTCGCTCAAGGAAGTGCTGCGCGCTTTCCTCGACCACCGGCGCGAAGTGCTGCAGCGCCGCTCGCGGCACCGGATGGACAAGATCGACCACCGGCTTGAGGTGCTGCAGGGCCTGATCACGGCTTTCCTGAACCTTGACCGGGTGATCGAGATCATCCGCTACGACGACGACCCCAAAGCCGCCTTGATGTACGAGGATTGGAGCCGTGCGCATCAGGATACGCTGAGCCGCGCGATGGACGAATCCGCCTATGTCTCGCCCTTGGCGGGGGTCGATGTGTCGAAACTGGCCGTCATCGCGGATGCCGAGGCCGAAGCCACCGGCGTGCTGACTGAGAGCGGTGACACCCGCGCCATCCCGCACAGCTATGCGGGCCGCGAGAATGGCCTGTCGGATGTGCAGGCCGAAGCGATCCTCAACATGCGCCTGCGGTCCTTGCGGCGTTTGGAAGAAGACGCGCTGGTGAAAGAGCGTGACACGCTGATGACCGAACGCGCGGGTCTCGAAGACCTGCTGGAAAGCGACGACCTGCAATGGTCCACCATCGCCGACCAGCTGCGCGCGACGAAAAAGCAGTTCGGCAAGGACTGGGTGATCGACGGCATCAAACGCGGCCAGCGCCTGACCGAATTCGACACCGCCGGAGAGGTTGAGGATGTCCCGATCGAGGCGATGATCGACCGCGAACCGATCACCGTGGTCTGCTCCCAGATGGGCTGGATCCGCGCCATGACCGGCCATATCGATCTCGGTCGTGAGTTGAAGTTCAAAGACGGCGACGGCCCGCGCTTTATCTTCCACGCCGAAACAACGGACCGGTTGCTGGTCTTCGGTTCGAACGGGCGTTTCTACACCGTCTCCGCCGCCAACCTGCCCGGCGGGCGGGGCATGGGCGAGCCTTTGCGTCTGATGGTTGATCTGCCCAACGAAGTGCAGATCGTGTCACTCTTTATCCACCAGCCGGGGCGCAAGCTGTTGGTTGCCTCAACGGCAGGCGATGGTTTCGTGGTGCCCGAGGATGACGTCGTGGCCCAGACCCGCAGCGGCAAACAGGTGCTCAATGTGCGTGGCGAAGGCGTCTCGGCGCTGGTCTGTCATCCGGTGTCGGGCGACAGCGTCGCCACCGTGGGCGAGAACCGCAAGGTGCTGGTCTTTGGCCTTGATGAATTGCCCGAGATGGGCCGGGGCAAGGGCGTGCGCCTGCAGAAGTACAAGGATGGCGGCCTGTCGGACGCCACGACCTTCACACGGGAAGCGGGCCTCAGTTGGCAAGACCCGGCGGGCCGGACACGTACCGAGGCCGATCTGGCCGAATGGACCGGCAAGCGCGCAAGCTCGGGCCGGATGGCGCCGCGCGGCTTCCCGCGCGACAACAAGTTCACGTGAAACAGCCGCGCCTTTCGGGGCGCGGTCAGTCCAGCGGCTCGGCGGTCATCCAGACGCCGCCTTCGGGGCGCAGGGTCAGGATCATCACCGGCTCCGGGTCCTTGCCCGGCACAGGCGTGAACTTGAACCGCCCCAGCAGGGTGGCGAGAATGATCACCGCCTCCTGCAACGCAAAGCTCGCCCCGATGCAGATGCGCGGTCCGTCCCCGAAGGGCAGATAGGCATAGCGGTCAATCGCCTTGCGGTCGGCAAAGCGCTCGGGCCGGAAAGCATCGGGATCGTCCCAAAGCAGTTCATTCCGGCCTAGCGCGTAGATCGGGATCATCACCGTGTCGCCGGGGCGGATTTCGCGGTCGCAGAGCCTGTCGTGCTTTTGCGCCGTGCGCGAAATGATCCCGGCGGCGGGGTAGAGCCGCAGCGCCTCGTCAATGATCATCCGCACCAAGGGCAGCTTGTCCACATCGTCGCCGGTGCAGGCACGGCCTTGCAGCACATCGTGCACCTCTGCGCGGGCGCGCGCCTGCATCTCGGGGTCGAACCCCATGAGGTACATCGACCAAGCCAGCGTCAGCGCCGTTGTCTCATGCCCCGCGACGATGAAGGTCAAAAGGTTGTCGCGTAACTCTCCGGTGTTCATCTGGCGCTTGGTCTTGGGGTCTTCGCCCTCCAGCAGCAGGTCCAGCAGATCGGGCGTGCCGTCATGGCCGCGCGCCACCCGCGCTTCGATCGCCTGATCGGCCATCGCCTTCATCTGCTTCAGCGCCTGACCGGACATCATCCGCCCCGGACGCGGCAGCCAATCGGGCAGGCCGAGGATATCGAAGAGGCTGATCTTACCCGCCTCGGCGATATAGTCGTCGATGGCGCCATGCACTTTGTCGCGGTCAAAGGTGCCATCGCCTGAGAAGGTCACGTCGCCAATCACCTCGAAAGTCGTCGTCACCATCTCATCGAGCATATTGACCGCGCGCGGCCCCGCAGCGGCGATGCGCTTGGCCGAGCGGTCGGCGGCGGCGCTCATCACCGGGGCAAGGTTGCGCACGTTGCGCTGAGAGAAGACGGGGGCTGCCGCCCGACGCTGCCAGCGCCAATGCGCGCCTTCTGCAATGAAAAGCGATTCCCCGATGGCCGGGCGTAGCAGGTTCTTGGTGACATCGGACTTCGGGTAGTCCTCCAGCCGGTCGAGCAGGATTTCCCGGATCGCACCCGGGTCCATCACCATATGCCAGCGCTTGCCGGTCTTACCCGAAACCATGGGCTGGGTGGTGGCGATCTTGGGGATGATGCTCAGCACGTTGCGCCGGGCCATCTGCAAACTGCCGAGCATTCCTACAGGCTCGGTCACCAGCGGTACGCGCACGGGCAGGGGGGATGGTTGGGTCATGATGCTGTCCTCACTCATATCCAAGATAGACCGGACCGGCAGGCGCGCAACTGCGGCAAATGATTGCGCCCCTCCCGGCCATCGGCTACCCCTTTTCGAAATCTTAACGCCCCCGAAGGATTGCCCATGTTCCGAGTTCTTGCCCTGTTGACCTTCGTCGCGACGCTGGCCGCCTGCAACGGGGCCTCCGACCTCGACAAAGCGCCGACCCCGCTGGGGGACTTCAACCTGCACCACAATATCGTCGTGGCGCCCAAAGCGCAGAAGGGGCCGCTGAGCCGCGAGGTCAGCAAGGAAGAATTGGCCGAGGCCGTGCGCGCCGCGACCGCCGAACGCTTTGACCGCTACGATGGGGAGCGCCTCTATCACTTTGGCATCAGCGTCGAAGGCTACGTGCTGGCGCAGCCGGGCATCCCGCTGGTCTTTGCCCCGAAGTCGATCCTGATCCTTAACCTCACGGTCTGGGATGACGCGAAGAACATGAAGCTGAACCCCGAGCCGCATCAGATCACTGTCTTCGAATCCCTCGATCAGGGCCCGGTCGTTGGCTCGGGCTATACCAAATCCGCCGAAGAGCAGCTCAAGAACCTCAGCCAGAACGCGGCCAAGTCGATCGAGACCTATCTGGTCAAGCAAAACCGCGAAGAGGGTTGGTTCAGCGGTGGTGTGGCATCGTCGCCTGCCGGGGAGCCAGAGGATAAATAACCCCCGTCGGAACGCGCCGAACCGCTGCCGCATGGCCCCGATGGGCTTTAAGTGGCCCCAAGACGCAAGTCACGCTTGATTTTACCGCCCGAACCCAATACATCGCCCGCCAGATAGGGTTCGGGTCCCCGTTGGGGCCCCTCAATTAAAAGGGCGCCACCATGGCAAAGGCAAAGTTTGAACGTAACAAGCCACACGTCAACATCGGCACAATCGGCCACGTTGACCACGGTAAAACCACGCTGACCGCGGCGATCACCAAATACTTCGGTGACTTCCAAGCG
>Ga0207906_1000128_pt1 | contig 54450 bp, 48 predicted proteins | sample LinPmetageLP37_FD_184050 | JGI IMG/M metagenome (GOLD analysis project Ga0207906, IMG submission 184050) | Marine viral communities from the Pacific Ocean - LP-37 (SPAdes) | ecosystem: Environmental > Aquatic > Marine > Oceanic | place: Pacific Ocean | collected 2010-06-16 | reverse complement strand
GATCGCACGAGCTCGACGGCTTCCGCCTTGAACTCGGCACTGTACTTCTTGCGTGGCATAACACTCCTTGTTCGGCTCCATGATGAGCCTTCTTTGAAGTGTCCGCATTCACGGGTGAGAACCCGGCCTGCACAACCTCACCCCGGCCTTGTCCTGGCTCCTCGAACCGGTATCCGGCGGATTTGCCCCAGAGCATGGCCACCAGAGGCTGGTCGGGTTCAAGAGCGGATTGATCGATGGCGCGAAGCTCGGCATTGGGTTCGACGACGAACTGTCGCCGTTAGCCATCGTCATAGCGCACCGTCACGGCGGCCTCAGTAGTCACCTCGTCACAACGCCATCGTTCATCGCCCGGGGCGCGTAGATGATGGCCGAAGACCAGCTGAAACAAACACTCCCAAGCTTCGGGCTCGTCCTGATGCGTTAGATACAGTCGATACGCGAGTGCGGCGGCCCGTTCAACGTAATCGAAACGCCCCAGGAGATGAACTAGCTCGAACTGGCGTTCCAAAGACGGCCAGATCATGTCCTCGACAGGCGCCGCGAGGACCATACGTGCGGCAGGGACGTCACGATCGCGTGCGCAGGCATAGCTGAGCAACAGGTGGGCTGAATCGCCCCGGTTTTCCCGGAGGCTCGTGGGTTTGAGTCATGCCGCCCTGGCAGACTGGAAAGTGTGGCATAGAAGTTTGCTTCAGCCTCGGCCGGCGGCATATCGCCGATCGGTCCGAGTAACCGCTGATGATTGAACCAGTCGACCCAGTCCAGCGTCGCGAACTCTACGGCTTCGAGATGACGCCACGGCCCTATCCGGCGGATGACTTCCGTCTTGAACAGCCCGATCACGGTCTCGGCTAGGGCGTTGTCATACGAGCTGCCGACACGCCCGACCGACGGCGTGATTCCGATATCGGCCAGACGTTCGCTGTATCGAATAGACAGATACTGGACGCCGCGGTCAGTGTGTTGAATCAGACCCTTGGCCGGTCGTCGATCATGGATCGCCTGCTCAAGCGCATCGAGCACAAGGCTTGTGTTCGGCGCGCTCGACGCGCGCCAGCCGACGATGCGACGGGCAAACACGTCGACGACGAAGGCGACGTAGACAAAGCCGCGCCACGTCGCTACGTACGTAAAATCGGCGACCCAGAGCCGGTTCGGCGCATCCGCCGTGAAGTCCCGGCAGACATGATCCTCGGGTGCAGTCTGGCGTGGATCCGAGCGTGTCGTGCGGGGTGCGCGACCACGGGTGACGCCGCGCAGCCCCATATCGCGCATCAAGCGTTCGACAGTGCAGCGAGCCACTGTCCACCGATCCCGCTGCAGCTGGCGCCAGACCTTGCGGGCACCGTAGACGCAATGATTAGCGTCCCAGGTCTGCTGGATCGCCTCGTAGATCCGCGCATCGCGCTGCTGTCGAACCGGTCGGCGAACGGGGTCCGCTTGTCTGCGCTTGGTCTCGTAATACGTCGATGGTGCGATCGGCAACACCTTGCAGATCGGCTCGACACCGTAGACGTCGCGGTGATCGTCGATGAAATCGATCATCATTTGCCTCGGCGGTCGAGCTCCGCCTGGGCAAAATACGCGGACGCCTTGCGAAGGATCTCGTTGGCACGCTTGAGCTCACGGTTCTCCCGCTCAAGCGCTTTGACGCGTTCACGTTCTTGCGTGGTCTGGCCATCGAGTAATCCGCGATCACGCTCGGCCTGACGAACCCAGCTGCGCAATGTCTCAGGCGTGCAGCCAAACTTGCCGGCGATCGAGCCCATGGCCGCCGACTGCGAGGCATACTCGCCTTGATGGTCGAACACCATTCGAACCGCACGTTGACGAACTTCCGGTGAATATCGTTTGCTCTGTTTCATGGCTCCAGTCTCTCAAGAGTTGGAGCCTCCGGAAATCCCGGGGTGATTCAGCTTGATTTGGCGCGTTCGACGGTCTACTACCAGCCCGAGGCGGTGACCGCCGTCGATGACGAGCTGATGAAGCGGATTGATGAGCTGCATCTGCAATGGCCATTTCTCGGCAGCCGCCGGATAGCCGATCCATTGGCCGGACGATGGCGTCGTAGTTAACCGCAAGCGTGTCCAGCGTTTGATGCGGATCATGGATCTGACGGCCTTGTATCCGAAGCCGCGCACGACGAAACCGGCGCCCGGGTATCACATCTATCCCTATCTACTACGGGATCTGAAGATCGATCGGCCGACCCAAGTCTGGTGTGCCGACATCACGTATTTGCCAATGGTACGCGGCTTTCTGTATTTGGTCGCCGTCATGGACTGGCATTCCCGAAAGGTGTTTTCCTGGCGTGTGTCCAACACGATGGACGAGGACTTCTGCGTCGACGCCCTTGAGGCCGCCATCTCCCGTCACGGCACGCCGGATATCTTCAATACCGATCAGGGCAGCCAGTTTACCGGCACCGCATTCACGGCTGTGCTCAAACGCGAGAAGATCCAGATCAGCATGGATGGTCGCGGGCGTTGGATGGACAACGTGTTCATCGAGCGTCTGTGGCGCAGCGTGAAATACGAGGAGGTCTATCTCAAGGCCTACGACAACGGCCGACGGGCTCGCGCCGAGCTTCGAGCGTACTTCGATTTCTACAACGCCAGGCGGAAACATCAATCGCTTGAGCGACAGACGCCCGATCAGGTCTACTTCAACGCAGCGCGGCTTCCACAGGCCGCATGATATCCGCAGCTTGCCACTTAAAAATCGCTGTGGACTGTCCACTTCATGCGGCGCAGGCGCCGTGCGCGTTCACCGGCGCGCCGCGCATCGTAATCGGGTAGGCGCAACGGCCGTCGTATGACGGGCGTGCGCCGGCCGAGCTGGTCGCCGTTGCGACGTAGCTCGCGCAGGATCGTACTTGGGCTACGGATCAATACCCGTGCGATCTCGCGAACGCCACTCCCCTGGCTGCGCAAGGCCATGATCGTGCCGCGCTCTTCGGTACCCAAATGCTCATAGTGACTGCCCATCTCCAACCTCCGTGCATGCTGTTGCACTGCAGATTAGAAACCGCATCTTCTAAAATTCGTCGCTTCCGACGACTTACTGATTGCCACAGTAGAGGCACATTAACAATAACCTTGGTGCCTCGATAAAAAGCGACATGACAATGGTGCCGTTACCTTGAATGCCGGAAATGGGGTGTAACCGAGAAACGGGCTAAGACGGTTCAGATAATACGGCCTGTCCGGCCAACGATTATGCGAAACCGATGTGAGTAACCTCAGTAAGTTAAATAATCTACTGGGCGTTTGCGAAGGGGGTATCGCCACATTATCTGCGAGAAAGCTAGTTAGTATCGTAAATTTTCTTTCTCTTGAAATTAGCAAGGCTCACTTAACAAAAAGAAGTCGGAGGAGCAGGCATATGGCGATGCCAAAGGCGCCTTGTGCGCATCGATACCGGAGGTCGATTGAAGACCTGCAATTTGCATGCCTGAAGGTTTTCGGCCCATGAAGGGTGGTTCGTTCGCCGATCCGCACGGCGCGAAGTTATGTACTGGCCCGCAGGTTAGGAAGCCGTACGCGTACTACGTTCTTAGCGTGATACCCACGTGCCGGCGATAGTGCCAGTAATCGAACGCAACCGCTGCAAACCGCAGAACCCGCCTACCCAAGCCAATCCGGCGTCGTTCGCTGTCACTGCGCACGTATTTTCCCAGCCCCAGGCGCCACCAGTTGGTCGATACGTAGATTGAAAGTACCGGGCCCTCAAAAAAATAAACAGGCGGCCCTTACGGAGCGAGACGAGGAGAGATGACCAGTGATCCATTACATAAAAAACACAATCGTCGCCAAACGAGTATTTTGTACGAAAAAGTTGCCCCGCCTGATGGGCACCTCGGCTTTGGCAGTTCTTAGCTGCGTCGGGACAGCGCAAGCTACTATCAAGACCGATGTCGGAGTGGACTACAGGGCGACCGGTTTCTATGTCGAATCGGAGTCGTTTGCTACACAAGCGCCTACTACCCCCCAGGGCCAGTTGCTGGACGACGAGGCCGATCCGGACGATAGCGAAAATGGCTTTGCTCATTATTTACGTGTGCGAGCTAATTTCAAGCACGAGGAGACTGGTGTGGAAGTGCATACGCGCGTCGAGCTCGCCGGTGACCGCTGGAGCGGCGATGCACGTAACTATGCGACCACGTCGGGTAACGCGTTTAATGCCGACAACAATGGAGACAACGTTCGGCTAGATATTGCTTTCGTCCAGATTCCGTTCAAGTTCGGGCTACTGCGCATTGGGCGACAGGAATCAAACTGGAACAATTGTTTTCTCTCCTGTGACGATCGCCGCGATCGCGTTTTATTCCTTACTAAGCTCGGTGACGTCAGCGCTTTTCTGGTCTACGAGCGCCGCCAGGACAATGCTACGTTCCTAAATGAGGATAATGGTGACGAGGTGGCTGCGGGGTTCGTGGCTCCGTTGGGGCAATTGCACTGGGCGCTCGGCTTTAACTTTGTCCACTGGCTGAACAACTACAATGGAGATATCGCAGATACCGATCCAGTGGTTACGGGCGTTGATGCTGAAGGCGACCCGATTGTCGCCCCAGGGTCAGTCGGTGGTCGCAATGCGTATCCCTTGCTTAACGTCAATATCTATTCGCCATATATGGAGGGCGAGATTGGACCGGTCGATGTTTCCTTCGGCGGTAACTGGCTCGAAGGGGGCAACGTCAACAACAACGCGACGCTGGAAAACGGCGACTTTTTTAACGGCGATGCATATTCTGGTTACTTCCGCTTGGGTGCGGATGTCGGTATGTTTGAACTTAAAGCGCAGTATCTCGGTGCTTGGGACGGGGGCCTTATCTCCCCCGGCTTCGATACCTATTCGAGCCTGATCAACTCCAGCCCCGAATCGACCACCAATCCAACGAGCTTATACCAAATGGGCCGTTTCTTCGGCCGTGAGGGGTTCGATGAGTCGCTATATATCGGCAGCGTTGCGATGAACATCACCGAGAATCTCGCGATTCGCGGCGCGGTGGGCTTGTTGGATATCGAAGTGCCGCAGTCAGCCTCAGTGAACGGGCACACTAGCGATACCAGTACGGTCTACGATCTGCAGGCTAGCTACCAGTTCAACGAAGCGGTAAGAACCTGGGCGACGCTAGGCATGCTTAAGGAAAACGATGTAGGCATGCTGCGAGGTAACAGCCTTGTCGGGGCGACGCCGAACGGCGGTAGTTTCGCGGATGACCGTGTGGTAGCCGGTAGCGTTAATCTCGGCGTCGAATTCTAAGTAAACGTCGGGTGAGTAGGGATGTTCGCGTTGTGCGTGGATCCCTTTCTCGGCGTAAAACTTACGCGCTCCAAGTGTTTCGAGAACACTCAACCGATACTGTTCGTAGCAAATATTGCTGCGTCGATTGTAGTTTGCGCTTCGGGGCGAGGCGGAGATTTTAGGTGGGACGGATCAAAGAAAAACCGTCTATTCGGACGAGCGCTTCTATGCCCAAATTAGCGACAGTAACTGTTTAATTCCTGCAAATGTTCCAAGGAATTTCTCAAAGGCGGCATGTCACCTACAAAAATTAACTGCGGTTTTCTGGAGCCTAAAGCGATGCCCGAAGCCTTTATTGTTTCTGCGTTACGTACGGCTGGAGGACGCCGGGGCGGCGCGCTGTCTCATGTGCATCCGGCTGACCTGGCTGGCAAAGTTCTTAATGGCTTAATTGATCAACTAGAGATTGATCCCGCCCAGATCGACGATGTCATTTTTGGGTGTGTCGGCCAAATTGGCGAGCAGAGCAGTAACATCGCTAGAAGCGCAGTGCTCTCGTCCCGATTGCCGGAAAGTGTGCCGGGAACCACGGTGGATCGACAGTGTGGGTCATCCCAACAAGCGCTGCATTTCGCGGCACAGGCGGTAATGTCAGGTACTCAAGATATCGTGATCGCTGGGGGGGTTGAGAGTATGTCCCGAGTACCAATTTTCAGCGCCAGCGCGATCCCGAAGCAGGTTGGGATGGGCTTCTACAAGGGCCCTGCTATGGAGGCGCGTTACCCGAATATCGAATTCGACCAGTTTCACGGCGCCGAGCAGATCGCACAGAAATACGGCCTGAGCAAGGCAGGCCTTGATGAGTTCGCCCTAGCGAGCCATCGAAAGGCCGCTATTGCTACCGGAACAGGTGCGTTCGACGAAGAAATACTTCCTATCGGTGTGTTATCGGAAGACGGTACAGAAATAAAACACTCGGTAGACGAGGGCATTCGATTTGACGCGACCCTGGTCGGCATACGTGGCGTGAAGCCTATTCTTGAACGCGGGGTTATTACTGCAGCGACTGCTAGTCAGATATGCGATGGCGCGTCGGGTGTCATGGTGGTAAACGAAAAAGGGCTCAAATCTTTGGGCGTAGACCCTTTGGCTAGAATTCATCACCTTAGCGTTCTTGGAGATGATCCTACGATAGTTCTAGGGGCTCCTATGCCTGCCACGAAAAGGGCTCTAGCGAAGGTCGGTATGTCTATCGAACACATCGATCTCTACGAGGTGAACGAAGCGTTTGCTTCCATTCCTCTCGCATGGGCTTTGACGCTTGAGGCTGATCCCCAACGCATGAACGTGCATGGGGGGGCGATTGCACTAGGACACCCATTAGGTAGTTCTGGTACTAAATTAATGACTACGCTGATTAATGCGCTCCGCCAACGCGGTAAGCGCTATGGCCTGCAGACGATGTGCGAAGGGGGTGGGCTTGCAAACGTTACGATTGTCGAGGCGCTCTAACGTCGCGATGAGGTATCGGTAGCAAGGGTGAATGGCGTGCTAACTAAATGTTCTGCTGAGACGAAAAACGCTAGAGGTAGAAAAGATGAGAGTTGGACTTACTCACTCGCTGCACCGGCTGATTCAACAAAAGCCTGATGAGGTCGCGTGTATTTTTGAGGACCGTTCTATTTCTTGGGGACAACTTGGTGACCGTGTCTCCCGGCTCGCGGGTGCGTTGCAGCAGGTTGGTGTACGGCAAGGCGATAGGGTGGGAATATTAGCATTGAATTCAGACCGCTACCTGGAATGTATGTTGGCGGTTTGGTGGGCAGGCGCCTGTCTGAACCCGGTCAATATTCGCTGGAGCGCCTCGGAGATCGTTTACTCGCTGGACGATTGTGAAACGCAAATTCTCGTCGTCGGCGACAATGTACTGCAGTCTGCAGAGACCCTGCATGAGATCAGAAAGAAATCGAGCTCGCTGAAGACCGTTGTTCAAATCGGCGGTACGGCCCTGGATTCTGGGGTCTTAAGTTACGAAGATATCATCACGGCCGCGCAGCCGGTGGAGGATGCTCGCCGAGAGGGGGGTGAGCTTGCCGGCGTCTTTTATACGGGTGGCACCACAGGATTCCCGAAAGGCGTGATGTTGAGTCATGACAACCTGCTTAGTAACGCGTTGGGCTATTTGCTCGATCTGCCGTACGGTGAAGATGAAGTCATTCTGGCTGCAGCTCCGATATTTCATCAGGCCGGTATGTGCATTGTCTTGCGTGCGCTAGTTCGCGGTTGTTGCTGCGTCGTGATCGAGACTTTCGATCCGACCGCGATCATGCAGGCAGTCGAAAGGTGCAAAGCCACGTTCACATTGCTCGTGCCGACCATGGTCCAGAGATTGGTAGACCATCCGGATATCACTTCACACGACATGCGCAGCCTGCAAAAGGTTCTCTACGGAGCGTCGCCAATCAGTGCTGGTTTGCTCGAGCGAGCGTTCGTGGCGTTACCTAACGTGGAATTCTTTCAGGGTTATGGCATGACCGAGACCGGCGGGCCATATACGGTGCTGCCGCCTTATTTTCATACCCAGGAAGGTAGACGAGCCGGCCGCTTGCGTTCGGCGGGCAAGGCCGCATGGGGCATGGAGATCATGGTCGTAGATGTTGACTCCCAGCCGGTCGCCACGGGTGTGCTTGGGGAAGTCGTCGCACGTGGTCCGGGAATCATGCAGGGCTATTGGGGACGTCCTCAGGAAACGGCCGCAGTTCTGCGTGACGGCTGGATGTACTCGGGTGACGTGGGGTATCTGGACGAGCGGGGCTATCTGTATATCGTTGATCGTACCAAGGACATGATCGTGTCGGGCGGCGAAAACGTCTATTCGACAGAGGTGGAAAACGTCGTCTCGAAGCATCCGGCTGTTGAATCCTGCGCCGTGATCGGCATCCCCAGCGAGAAATGGGGAGAAGCCGTACACGCAGTGATTGTTTGTAAGGCGGGGCAAACGCTCGACGAACGGGAACTACGAGAATTCTGCAAAGAGTCCATTGCCGGGTACAAATGTCCTGCAAGTGTTGAGTTTCGTGATGCGCTGCCGATGTCCGGCGCGGCCAAGGTGCTCAAGCACGTACTGCGCGAATCTTACTGGAAGGGTCGCGAGCGCCGTATCGGCTGAATCCATTTCTGAACGAGGGGAGCGAGGTGGCTGAAAAAGAGCAAAATTCTGCTGTTGTCATCGTTGGTGCGGGACAGGCAGGGAGCGATGTTGCGACGTCGCTACGCCAGCGTCGTTATGACGGAGCGATCGTCATGGTGGGCGATGAGAGCTATATCCCTTACCGCCGTCCTCCGCTTTCAAAGGCCTTCCTTGCAGATAAGGGCGGTCTGGAATCGCTCTACCTCAAGCCACAGGCTGCCTACGACAACCATGCCATCGAATGTCGGACGGGCGCACGCGTCGAACGTGTCATGCGCGACACGAAGCAGGTGCAGCTTTCCGGCGGTGAGCTGCTGTCCTACGAGATGCTTGTGCTTGCTACAGGGGGGCGTGCTCGCGCTCTACCTGTGGCCGGCAGCGAATTGCCCAATGTCCATTACGTGCGCACGATTGAGGACATTATTGGCCTTAAGGCTGACTTCAAGCCGGGCGCACGTTTGGTAATTATTGGTGGTGGGTACATCGGATTGGAGGCGGCAGCGGTCGCTATCGATTTCGGCCTGGAGGTCACCGTTGTTGAGGCTATGGAAAGGGTCCTCGCTCGGGTGGCTGTGCCCGCGATTTCGGAGTTCTACGCGCGCGCGCATCGCGATCGAGGCGTTAATTTGCTGACTGCTACTGGCGTAGAATCGTTTCACGGTGAGCAACGAGTCGAACAGGTGCGGTTGTCGGATCAGCGCATCCTCGATGCGGACTTAGTGATCGTCGGTATCGGCATGATTCCGAACACCGAGCTCGCGAAGGACGCCGGGCTTGAAGTCGATGCGAACGGTATTGTAGTGGACCGCGCGGCCCGGACGTCCGATCCCAACATTTTCTCTGCCGGGGATTGCACCTATCATGAGAATATATTTTACGGTCGCCATATGCGGGTGGAATCGGTGCCAAACGCTACAGCCCAGGCGCGCATCGTCGCAGCCGGTATCTGTGGCGAGAATCAGGCTTATGCCGCGGTGCCGTGGTTCTGGTCGGATCAGTATGATCTAAGGCTGCAGATGGTGGGGCTGGCCGATGGTTACGATCAGATGATAGTGAGAGGCGAGATGGAGGCGAACTCCTTCATTTTCTTCTATCTCAAGGCTGGGGTGGTTATATCCGCTGACGCGCTGAATCGTCCTCAGGAATTCATGATTGCGAAAAAGCTCGTTACCGAGCGGGCCCAGCCTCCGGTAGATCGGCTAGTTGACGAGGAGGCTCCCCTTAAGCTATTGCTGGCTGGATCGAATGTGGCCCACAAATAATTTGAAAAGACAGCTCCTATTTTGACAGCTCCATACCGTGGTCGTCGCTACATTAACACCAATCGCTGCGAGGCCACGGGGCTCACTCTTTAAGGTCGCCAATCCGGTAACCGGCGTAGTAGCTCGGTGGTATTCGGGTTTGATCCACGTTACCGATCAAGGCGTCGGCGACTGTCGCGGCATCCTTACGATCTATCTTCACGAGCATGACGAAACGCATGTGTGGCTCAACCAGCGTCGCAATCTGGCTACTCTTGCTGCCGAATACTAGATTACCTACCCAATGCCCAGGTACGGCTAGGTCGTCGACCGACGCCGGTCGCTCGCTTGCCGATACCGTGCGTCGCGAGCTGGCTAGGCGGACGAATCACACCCGAGGTGGCGAGCATGCCTCGTAGCGACGTGTGGTACCGATGGAAAAGCTGGACGTTTTTATGAAGCGACTCACCTCGTTGCCAACAATCCCACATTTCAGCTTTTTGGCTCCCCGTGTACTGAATCCGCGTTCTGGATCGCGTTGGACAAAAACGGCTACTTCAGCTGTTAACAGTGTGGTGTCTCGGATCGATACTCGGACCGGGTTCGATAGCGAAAACTTCACATTGCGTCTGTCCGAGGCTCTTAGGCGGCAACTAACCACGAGTCGCGGATGGATATGCACCCTTCTTTCGGCAATTAGGAGTTTGGATTCAAAGTACGTGACGGCCTAGGCGTGGACGATCCGGTTTTCTGCACCCTGTGCGCAAGCGGCGGGCAGTTACAGCTGCAAACCTACCTCGTGCGAAGTAGAACATTGATTTAAGCGGGGCTAACTATCCGGAAGCGGGTTTTGGTCAGCCGGCTCCACGCGCCAAGCACTAATGTTTTCCCGTTATGGGGTTTGGCCTTACGAACTGATTAAGGCCGCTAGCTGGGATTGAGAACCGTTAATATACGCGACCCGAGGTCACTTCGATTGGGAAGATCGTCGGTTGCGACGATGTACAGATAGGGCGCCGCCGTAACGATAGACGGTCGTTTCTCTAAGTTTTTCACTGATGTCATTTTACCTAACTCAAAGCCTCCAGCGCGCGGCACGTAGCCACCCCGATAAACTTGCAACTGTTTGCCTCGGACGGCATCAGAGTTACCGGAAGTTCACTCAACGCGTCGCACGTGTCGGGGCCGCCTTGCAAGAGCAAGGGATGCAGCCGGGTGACCGAGTTGCAATGTTAGCGATCAACTCCGACCGCTTTCTTGAATGCGTGCTGGGTATCCTTTGGGGTGGGGGAGTTGTATGTCCGCTGAATAGCCGTTGGAATATGCAGGAGGCGGCCGATGCATTACATGACTCGGGTGCGAACATATTTATCGCGGATGACTCCTTTAATAAGTGTGGCGCTGTATTCGCAAAAGATGGGCTGATAAAAACCCTTATCCACATCGGTGAATCGGCAACGCCGCCGGGGTTTTTAGATTACGAAGCGCTAATTGATTTAACGCAACCGGTAAAGGACGTGCACCGCCACGGCGATGACCTAGCCATGTTGCTTTACACGGGTGGGACTACAGGTACGCCGAAAGGCGTGATGCTCAGCCATACCAATATAGGCAGCGCCTCGTTAGGAATGCTGGCTATGGGCTGTGGTACAGAAGACATCCATCTTCATGCGGTACCTATGTTCCACATTGCTGGCGTCCAAATGTTTTTCAATCATATGTTACGTGCAGGAACGCACGTAGTGCTACCCGCTTTCGACCCGCTTGCGGCGGTCAAACTAATCGAGGCTGAAGCAGTAGGTTCGTTGATGCTAGTGCCCGCGATGCTACAGATGATGATCGTGCAACCCGAGATCGAGGACATCGAGTTATCAAGCCTTAAACGGGTGTTCTATGGCGCCTCGCCTATCTCGGAAACCGCACTGCTGCACGCTATGGAAGCCCTTCCTGAGGCCGAATTCATTCAAGGTTACGGAATGACTGAGACGGGTATTACGCTTATGCTTCCAGGGCACTACCATACCCGCGAAGGGAGGGGGCTGAACAAACTACGTAGCGCCGGTTACTCGGCGCCTGCGGCAGAAGTTCGTATCGTGGATGAAGAGGGCCAAGAAGCACCGCCCGGGAAACCCGGTGAAATTCAGGTGCGAGGGCCTATGATTATGCAAGGGTATTGGAATCAGCCTCAAATGACTGAGGAGGTTTTCTCCGACGGTTGGCTGCGAACGGGCGATGTCGCGAAAGTGGATGAGGATGGGTTCTTTTTTATAGTTGATCGCATTAAAGACATGATTGTTTCCGGCGGCGAAAACGTTTACTCGACCGAGGTGGAAAATGCAATTGCGACCCATGATGCCGTAGCGTCTTGTGCGGTTATTGGCATTTCCCACGAAAAGTGGGGTGAGTCAGTCCATGCGGTGGTGGTAGCCAAGCCTGGACTAGAGCTTGATCAAAACGATATAATTAACCATTGTAAGAATTTAATATCTAGCTATAAGTGTCCTCGCAGCGTAGAGTTTCGCGAAGAAATGCCGCTTTCCGCAGCTGGGAAGTTATTAAAACATAAGCTCCGCGATTCCTTTTAATCGATCTAGCGATGGTCTCTCGTTTCGAGAGGTTCGTGACTAGTAGCGCCCGATAGCTAACGTTCGAATCGAACGGGTTATTGAATTAGGTCACGCTGTAGAGGAGACGCAGTGGTTCAACGTGACGTTGGACATTTTACGGATATCGTATATTCCTCGTGCTGTGTAGTGGTGCGATTGAAGCCGGATCCTTGTGGGGTGTATTTTGTGGAACGTGCCGGTGACAGGCGTATACAACGAATCGTCGCCCGTCACACTAGTTCTTGTTAGATTCGACGCTTAGTCGGCGGTTGCTTGGGTCCGCGATCGGGCGTGGTCACTGGGTTCGCTCTTAGCGGCGCTGGTGGTATGCGTGGTTGCGTCGCTACCACCGGGGGCGGTGGCCCGTCGCCCAGCACCTGGCCGGTGTTCATAGACGTGGCCGCTGGTCCCCATCTTTGCGCTACAGTCGCGAGGTAGGGAGCGGTCTCCATATCGCGCCTTTCCGCACGGCGCGGGTGGGCTTGGAAGCCCGGTGGGCCGCTAGATCTATAAATTTCGTAGACTATTCGCGCGTAGGTCGAAGGGCCTGATCGGTGCGCAGAAGTTGAGATTGGCTCGACGCATGCCAGCTTTGGTTGTCACGCCCAGATCAGACGAGTCCACCTGCGGGTGAACAACCTGGGGTTATCCCCCGTCGTTACGCACGGTTAGAAAGAGCCTAACTGATACCGCCGATCTTCTGCTTCGATCCGTCGATCGACCCGAGGATTATAGAAGCGCTCGATGTAGTCGAACACGTCGGTGCGGGCCTCGCTTACGGTCTGGTAGCGACGGCGGTGGACACGCTCTCGCTTGAGCATGCCGAAGAACCCCTCGGCCGCTGCATTATCCGCACAATGACCCACGGCGCTCATGCTGCACACGAGCTGGTGGTCTTCGAGAAACGTGTCTGATACTCGCCGCTGGTGAATTGCGTGCCGCGATCGGAATGTAGAACAACCGGCTCGTCGGTATAACCGCGTTGGTAAAGCGCCATCATCACTGCCTTGAGCACCAACTCGCGGTTCTGCGTTCGGCTCATTGACCAGCCGACCACGCGCTTGCTGTAGAGATCGATGACGACGCAGACATAGAGTCAGGCCTCGGCGGTACGCACATAGGTGATGTCCGTGACCCACTTCGTGTTGGGCTCCAGTGCCGCGAAATTGCGTTCGAGGTGATTACGCACATGGCCGGGCCGATCACCCGAGGGCTTGTGTCGCCATCGTCGTCGCTGCGGCACGCCGTAGATGCCGTGGTCAGCCATCAGTCGCGTGACGCGATTGCGGCTGACGGTTTCGCCGTCATATCGCAGAGTCTCCCACATGCGCGGCGCGCCAATCACGCCGTCGCTCTCGGTGTGTATTTCTTTCATCAGGCCGACCACACGCGTGTTATCGCGCTGACGACGGCTCGGCGCGCGACGCGCACACGCGTAGTAGCCGCTACGCGTGTGCGCAAACAACGACACATCAGCTGGACAGGATACTGCGGGCGACAGCAATGGATCGTCGCGCACCTCACGACGGTTCCTTCGCGAAGAATGCCTTGGGTTCAACCGGTTGATGCAACACTGCGATTAAAATGGTCCGCTGGTGACAGATAGCCTAAAGTCTTGCGCGGCCGCTGGTTGAGCTTGAGCGCGAACGCGTCCAGTTCGTCCTGCGAGTAGATTCCGAGATTGGTTTTCTTGGGCAGGTACTGACGCAGCAGACGATTGGTGTTCTCGTTGGTGCCGCGTTGCCAGGGACTGCTTGGATCACAGAAATAGACATCCATGTCCGTGGCCAGCGTGAAGCGTCTATGCTGCGCCAACTCCGAACCTCTATCCCAAGTGAGCGACCGGCGCAGCGATTCGGGCAGCGTGACGACTTGCTTGGATAGCGCCGAGACTACGCTCTGAGTGTCCTTGCCCTCGACCTTCACGAGCATGGTGAATCGCGAACTACGTTCGACCAGTGTGGCTATATGCGTGTTGGCCGATCCTGAGATCAAGTCACCTTCCCAATGCCCGGGTACCGCTCGATCCTCAATCTCCGGCGGCCGTTCAGAGATAGAAACAGCGTCCTTGATCGAACTACGCATCCGCCCCAGGTTGCCGTGGCGCGACTGCCGAAACACGCGCTTTGTACGCAAGTGCTTCTGTAGTTCCTTCTTCAGCACGCCCCGCGACTGGATGTAGATGCTGCGGTAGATGGCCTCGTGTGATATCTGCATGGCGGGAGTCCCGGCATGAGTCAGTTGTAGCCAGCCGGCGATTTGCTCGGGCGACCAGTCGTCGGCGAGTTTCTCTGCCACGATACAACGCAGTGGTTGATAACGGGCCAACTGACATAGCTTGGGCCTGCGTGCCGCGTCCCAGGCGCGCTCGTCAGCGACGGCGGCTCTGTAACTTTGCCGACTCCCGTTACGCGATACCTCGCGGCTCACTGTCGAGGGTGCTCGACCTAATTGCCGAGCGATATCACGGATCGAGCGGTCACTGGCCAGGCCGCGAAAAATCTCTTCTCGCTCCGTCACCGACAATACGCGCCGTGCGCGTGTGCGCTTGCTCGGCTCGATGCCACTGTGCAGACGCAATACACCGAATATTGACGCCGGGAACTTGCCCAGCGCGCGACCAATGTCGCTCTGGAACTCTCCACGCCGCCAACGGACCCACAACTTGGACTTGCCCCGATCCACAGACACTCGTGACCCTCACGAAGAGGCCCGTTCGAAGGCCTCGGTACTGATCCCGCCGAGATGGCTATGTCGGCGAGTTCGATTGTAGAACGCTTCGATGTAATCGAAGATATCGGCCCGGGCCAGATCCCGGGTCTTGTAGACGCGTTTCTTGATCCGTTCCTTTTTCAGGCTCGAGAAGAACGACTCGACCACGGCATTATCCCAGCAGTTGCCGCGACGGCTCATGCTCGGTTGCAGATTATGTGCGGTGCAGAAGCGCCGCCAGTCGTCGCTGCCGAACTGGGTGCCTTGATCCGAGTGCACCATGACCTGGCTTTTCGGCTTCCGCCGCCACACCGCCATCATCAGAGCGTCCAGTACGATCTCCCGTGCCAGCGTCGGTTTCATCGACCAGCCGACGACTTTGCGGGCATAGAGATCGACGACGACGGCTAGATACAGCCAGCCTTGCCAGGTTCGGATGTAGGTGATGTCGGTCACCCAGACCTGATCCGGCCGGGCAACGGTGAACTCGCGGTTCAGTCGGTTCGGCGCGATGATCGAAGGCCGGCCGACGATATGCCGCGGTGCCTTGTAGCCGCGCAACGCCTTGATTCGATTCTCTCGCATGATCCGCGCGACGCGATGCTTGCCACAGGTCTCGCCGGCCTCCTGAAGATCGGCGTAGACGCGCAGATAGCCGTAAACACCGCTGCTGGCTGCGTACGAGTCACGGATCAGGCCGAGCAAACGCCGATCCTCGATAGTCCGATCCGACAGCGGTTTATGCAGCCACGCATAGAAGCCGCTGCGCGAAGCGCGCAGCACGCGACACATGGTGGCGGTTTTGAACACGGCGCGATAATCGTTAATGAACTGGTACTTCACTCGGGCTGTTGAGCGAAGTACCTCGCGGCCTTTTTTAGGATATCGCGCTCCTCTTCGGTGCGACGCAGCCGTGCTCGCAGCTTGAGGATCTCGCTTTTGGCCTCGACCAGCTCGTTGGCTCGCTGCTCGGTGTTGTCCGGCTTCACCGCCTTCACCCACTTGTACAGGCTATGAGCGGACACGCCGAGCCGCTCGGCCACACCGGCGACTGGATAACCGCGATCCAGCACTTGCCGAACCGCTTCGTCCTTGAATTCCGGGGTATATCTCTGACTGCTCATTTCACTTCCTCCTATGCTCAAATCATAGGTCAGAAGTGTCTAGGACACCCGGACAAGTCCAATCATAGGTCAGAAGCGTCTAGGACACCCGGACAAGTCCAGAAGCGTCTCTGGAATGTCCGCACTAACGGGGGATAACCCCTCCGCTAATTCGCCCGAGGGACGTCGAGTGCTCCCAAGCCATACACAGATCGTCCGATGCGACGATCCTAGTGTTGCCCGGGGTATCTAGAATTAATCTATACATTCCATCCGGGGTTTCAGTCATGACTAATATGGCCTTCATCTATGATGCAGTCCGCACGCCGCGCGGAAAGGGCAAGAAAGACGGTTCTCTATATCCTGTCAAACCAGTGCATCTGGCATCAGGCCTGCTAACTGAACTCCAGCGCCGTTATGAACTGGACACCTCTTATGTAGATGACGTGATCATGGGGTGCGGCCAGCCTGTGGGGGAGCAGGGCGGCGATGTTGCGAAATGCGTCGTTCAGTACGCCGGGTGGGACGAAAGTGTTCCGGGCGTCCAGCTGGATCGCTTCTGCGCCTCTGGCCTTGAGTCGGTTAATCAGGCCGCGAGCCGTATCGCCAGCGGCTGGGAAGACCTCCTTGTCGCCGGTGGGCTGGAATCGATGTCGCGTCTTCCGATGGGCAGCGCCGGTGGGGCGTGGATCGAGGATCCGCAAATATCTTCACGCCTCGGGTCCGTGCCGCAGGGCATTGGTGCCGATTTGATGGCGACCCTGGACGGGCGCACCCGGGAAGACATAGACAGCTATGCCGTTAAGTCGCAGCAACGTGCGGCCAAGGCGCGCGACAACGGATGGTTCGACCGCTCTGTGGTGCCCGTGTTGGATATCAACGGTTTGGCTGTTCTGGAAAAAGACGAGTTCATCAAGCCCGACAGTACGGTCGATGGGTTGGGGCAGCTTAATCCTTCGTTTGCAGCCATGGGTGCGGCCGGCTATGACGATATAGCGCTACGCAAATATCCCCAGGTTGGCAAGATCGAGCACATGCACACCGCTGGGAACTCCTCCGGTATCGTCGATGGTGCTAGCGCAACCTTGATCGGTAGCGCAAAGGCCGGCCGTGATTTAGGCTTGACGCCGCGTGCCAGAATCCTGTCCACCGCAGTGCTCGCCACCGAGCCCACTATCATGCTCGCGGGCCCCGGCCCGGCGGCAAAAAAAGCCCTGAAGCGGGCGGGCATGGATACGAAAGACATCGACCTTTTCGAGATAAACGAGGCTTTTGCCTCGGTCGTGTTGCGTTTCATGGATGACCTCGGGATATCTGACGAGATCACTAACGTCAACGGCGGCGCAATCGCCTTGGGCCATCCGATTGGCGCCACCGGCGCCATGATTCTGGGCACAGTGCTCGACGAACTGGAACGCCGCGAATTGCAAACCGGGCTGATCGCCCTATGTGTCGGTGGCGGTATGGGTATCGCCACGATTATTGAGCGAGTTTGAACGATGAGTGTATTTGATTACCAGAAAGACGCCGACGGTATCGTCACTATCACTATGGACATGCCTGGTCCGGTTAATGCAATGAACCAGGTTTATCGCGACGCGATGGCAGAGGCGATCAAACGTCTGGAAAGCGAGAAGGACTTGATCGGCGTAATCATCGCTTCGGCTAAGAAAACCTTTTTTGCCGGCGGCGATTTGCGTGAGTTGCTCGCCGTAACCAGGGACACCGTGGCCGAGTTTCAGCAGCAAATCGAGATTACGAAAAACGATCTGCGTCGGCTCGAGAAATTACCCGTGCCGGTTGTGGCTGCCATTAACGGGGCGGCCTTGGGCGGCGGCTGCGAGATCGCCCTGGCCTGCAACTACCGAATGGCGGTCAACCAGCCTGGCGTAGTCGTGGGTATGCCTGAAGTTACCCTGGGTTTATTGCCCGGCGCTGGCGGTGTGGTGCGCAGCGTGCACATGCTGGGTCTGGAGAAGGCCCTGCCTTTATTGCTGGAAGGCAAAAAGCTCCGGCCCAGGGACGCATTGGAAAAGGGTCTGATCGATCAGGTCGTGGATGACCAGGGCGCATTGCTGCCTGCGGCCAGGAACTGGATAAAATCCAGCGGCGCGGTCGCCGAACAGCCCTGGGACCGCAAAGGCCACAGGGTCCCGGGAGGCGATGCAAAGTCGCGCTCGGTAGCGCCACTCATAGCCGCCAATAGCGCGATGTTGCAGAAAAAAACACGTGGCTTGTCGCCTGCGCACGAGCGCGTGTTGGCGGTAGCAGCGGAATCGAGTTTCCTGGATTTCGATGTCGCGTTGCAGAACGAGACCCGTGGTCTGGTTTATCTGGCCAACACGCCGCAGGCCAGAAACATTATAACGACCATGTTTTTCCAGATGAATGCGATCAACGACGGCCGTAGTCGCCCACAGACCGTCGAGCAGACGAGGGTTAAAAAGGTCGGCGTTCTTGGCGCAGGGATGATGGGGCAGGGCATAGCCTATTCATCCGCTATGGCCGGTATCGAAGTGGTCTTGCTGGACGTGAGCCTCGATGCCGCGAAAAAAGGTAAAGCTTATTCAGAGAAACTGCTCGACAAGGCCATCACGCGCGGTCGCTGCAGTGAAGAACGCAAGGCCGAAGTGCTCGGCTTAATTCATCCGACCGACAATTACGATGACCTGGACGGCTCCGATTTCATAGCCGAGGCCGTATTCGAGAGTGTGAAACTCAAGGGTGACGTGACGGCCAAGGCTGAGCCGAAGTTGGCGGACGGTGGCGTCTTTGGCACCAACACCTCGACCTTGCCCATAACCTTGCTGGCAGAAGCGGCGGATAAACCGGAAAATTTCATCGGCGTACATTTCTTTTCGCCGGTCGACAAAATGCCGTTGGTTGAAATCATTCGTGGCGAAAAAACCAGCGATGAAACCCTGGCCAGGGCCTTTGATTACGCCCGCCAGATCGGCAAGACCGCGATCGTAGTCAACGATTCCCTAGGCTTTTTCACCTCGCGCACGATCGGCACCTATTTGGATGAGGCCTGCCGCATTCTCAGAGAAGGGGCTGATCCGGTACTTATAGAGAACCTGGCCAAGCAGATCGGTATGCCGGCCGGCCCGCTGACCGTGTTGGACGAGGTCAGCATGGAACTCATGCGCAAGGTCAACGAAACCCAGAAGGAAATGGGAGTATTCGGTTCGAAGAGCGACACGAGCGTCAGTGACGAAATCGGCTCCATGATGATCAACGATCATGATCGTGGTGGCCGCCACTATGGCGGCGGTTTCTTTGAGTATCCGACAGAGGGCGAAAAACAGATCTGGCCCAAATTGTATGAATTGTTCCACAGGCCAGGGGTGGATATGCCTTATGCCGACATTAAGGACCGGATCCTCTTCCGCCAGGTGATCGAAGCGGTCAAGTGCCTGCAAGAGGGCGTGCTGAGCTCGGCGGCAGACGGCAATGTAGGCTCTATCCTCGGTATCGGTGCGCCGGTCTGGACCGGAGGTTTTATCCAGTTTGTGAATACATATGGTGTGGAGCGCTTCATTGCACGTACTCGCGAATTGGAAAAGCGATACGGCCCACGCTTTGCGCCACCCCGGTTGCTCATGGATAAAGCCGAAGCGGGGGAAACCCTGCCCGCGGCCGCGGTGGCCTAATCGATGAGCAAAACGGTACTAGTTAGCGGCGGTGCCGACGCCTCAGGCCGAGACTTTTCCAAGCTATTCGCTCGTCGCAGTTATCGGCTGTTGGTTGCGGATATCGCGCAGGATAAATTGGACGAATTTGCCGATGTACTGAAACGGTGAATTCGGCTGCCGAGTACCTGCCATTGCGAATGGATATGTCTGGGCAGGGCGCTGCGCAAACGCTTTACGAGCCTTGTCAGGCCAACGCGATAGGGTCGATGCGTAGGTCAATGACGTTGGCCTCGGCCAATTCGGGGAAGGTATCGAATTGAGCCCGCAGGTTATTGGCACGAAGTTGATGGTAAAAAATTTCATGCTCACCCAGCTATGCCTAGCCTTCGGTAAGGACATGAAGGCCAAACGCGGGCCATATCCCAAATGTAGGCTCGCTCTGGTGGGCGTCTCGCCTGCCCGGTTTTTTGGTGCGTATAGCGCTACCAAGGTTTATCCCAACGCTTTCAGGGTGGCCTTGGCGCGGGAGCTGGCCTGCTATGCCGTGAAAGCTAGCGCGTTATGTTCGGGATTACCAAAACCGCGTTTTTGGGGTAGAGCCGACAGCAAGCATGAATCCGCCGGGCATGAACAAGTTGGTGCGCGCCTACATGCTCACTTTGGACTAGATGGCCGACGCTGGATGCAAAGGCTTGTTTGAATTGGCGTAACGATATTTCCGAATTTGTTTTGCGTTTTCAAACTTGAGTCCGCGGCTGATATCCATGCGGCTCGTGGCGTGGTTCACATATCAGAAAGCCAAAAAATAGGATGTTTACATGCTCCAAAGGACACTATTCAACGAAGACCACGAATTGTTCCGCGATATGCTGACGCGGTTCGGCCGGGAGGAGATCGCGCCGCACATAGAGGAATGGGACGAGCAAAGGACGATGGACCGTTCGGTCTGGAACAAGGCAGGCGAACTCGGCATTCTTTGCCCGACCGTTCCAGAGGAATATGGTGGCCAGGGTTGCGACCGCTTGTTTAGCGCAATTGTACTAGAAGAGCTTACCCCCCTTGGCGGGCTGGGTCTGTCCTTCGCGCTACATTCGGATATCGTAGCGCCCTATCTGATGCGTCATGCGTGTGACGCGACAAAGCGAAAATACCTGCCGAAGATGGCTTCCGGAGAAGCCATCGGCGCTCTAGGCATGAGCGAACCCGGTGGTGGATCTGACCTTAAAGCGCTCAAGACTACCGCGATCAAGCGCGGCGATCACTACATCCTCAATGGTTCGAAGACCTTCATTAGCAATGGCATGGGGTGCAGTATGGCCTTGGTTGCAGCCAAGACTGATACCGCCGCAGGCGCAAAGGGAATCAGTCTTTTGGTTGTAGATACCGATATGGCTGGCTTTGGGAAGGGCAAAAAGCTTAAAAAGGTTGGACAGAGGTCTCAGGATACCGCCGAGTTGTTTTTTAATGACGTAAAAGTGCCAGCGGAAAATCTGATAGGCGAAGAGGGTAGAGGGTTCGTCTACATGATGGAAGAGCTGCCGTGGGAACGGTTGCAGCTCGCAATAGGTGCGGTCGCCTGTGCCAAGGACGCACTGAATATGACGATCGCGTACACCAGTGAGCGTAAGGCCTTCGGGCAATCCGTTATCGGATTCCAAAACACTCGGTTCAAACTGGCAGAGCTAAAAAGTGAAATTCAGATTGCTCAGGTTTTTGTGGACAAATGCCTGGAATTGACCTTGCAAAGCGATCTGGACGCCGCTACTGCATCGATGGCGAAGTACTGGTGCAGCGATCTACAATGCAAGGTGCTCGATGAGTGTGTGCAACTGTTCGGTGGTTACGGCTATATGTCTGAATATCCGATAGCGCGCGGCTGGACAGACGCCCGCGCGCAACGGATATACGGGGGAACAAACGAGATTATGAAAGAGTTGATCGCGCGAAGTTTGTGATCGCCTTGCACGAGATATCTCGCTTTTGACCTGTCATACGCTATAGCAGTGTATGAGGTTGCGAGCTGAGAACAGCGTGGTACCTAAGTGAGGTAGGCCCAGTCAGTCGGCTTTGCTATTTGGTCATCTTGGATGATCGTACGGGACAAGAGTGGTCGTGGTTGAAGGGCGGAGGGGGGAGGTTATCCGCGTTAGTGCGGATATTCCAGAGAGACTTCGTCATGAAGCCAAAGGAATGTTATGTCGCGATGTAAGAAATATATTCCGGAGTTCAAGGCCGAGGTGGTCGAGCCGGTTCGGTCATCGCCTTGGAGTGCTAGGCAGATCGTCCTCGGGATCAGCCTTGGGCCGGCGCTGTAGCGCGATAACACACGGGTTGTCGCGCGTATGGAAGAGTTCCATGACGCGAGTGATGGCGTGATCGGGGCGCCGCGGGTGTGGTAGACGCTGCGCTACCAGGTGGGACGATTAGCGGGGGCCGCGTCGCACGACTCACGTCGGCTCATGGCCTTCATGGGTTCCTGCAGCGACGGCGCTGGAGACGCAACCCTTCGGGTGATCGAGCAATCATCGCGAGCGGGATTTTGCGGACTTGGTGCCGAACACGAGATGTGCGTACAGCCTAGGCCTGGCGGTATCTGTGCGTGGTCATCGGTCTGGACAGTAAGCGCGTGGTCGGTTGGTCAATTAGCTGCGCAACAGAACCGCGAACTCGTGGCCAAGGCGGTCCTGATGGCGCTCTACCAGCGGGAGTCGGGCAACGAACCGGCATTACTTCGATCGCGGCAATCTGCCGGCAGTGAATATCAGGCGGTTCTCGAAGGCTATCGGGTCGTCTGCGGCATAAGTGTCGTCAGCCACTGTTCAGACAATGCGGCAGCCGAAGGCGTCTTCAGCATGCTCAAGCGAGAACGCCTCTATCGCCGGCAATATCAAACCGTTGCCGAGGCCTGTACCCAGGTCTTCGGTAATATCGGGCGCTTCTACATTCCATGAATCGTTCAGCGAATCGAAGCCGAAGACTGCAAGTATTCGTTCGCCTGTTCCTAACCAGCCGATGTGACAGCGATAACCCCTTGGCTATGATTTCTGCAATGTTCGTCGGTTTGGACGATTATCCGAAGTTTATGCCCGGGCATTCTGTTAGCTTAAATTCCCGCAACACCGGCCTGGCCGGTACCAGCTAACTCGACCGTGGCTAGCCATCGTTGGTTGCAACGCACTTTCATTGCTGGAGGCCGATCCGGCCAAAGTTCCGCGATGAAATGTTTTAGTGCGGTTATACATACAAAGACATTTATGAAAGTACTAGTGAGCGTAAAGCGCGCAATCGACTACAACGTGCGCATCCAGATCAAGCCGGACGGTTCCGGCGTCGTCGAGAACGGCGTCAAGCACAGCATGAACCCGTTCGACGAAATCGCCGTCGAGCAGGCCATGCGCTGGAAGGAAGCCGGCACCGCCGAGGAAGTCGTGGCTGTGACGATTGGCCCGGATGCGGCCAAGGAACAGCTGCGCTCCGCGCTGGCCTTCGGCTGCGACCGCGCCATCCATGTCAAGACCGACGGGCCGGTGCAGCCGCTCACGGCCGCACGCGTGTTCGAGGCGATCGCCAAGAAGGAAGAGCCCAAGGTCTTCATGATGGGCAAGCAGGCGATCGACGACGATTCCAACCAGACCGGGCAGATGACGTCGGCACTGCTGGAATGGCCGCAGGCGACCTTTGCCTCCGAGATCGAACTCGACGGCGACACCGCCAAGGTCACCCGCGAGATCGACGCCGGCCTGGAAACGCTGGACGTCGACCTGCCCGCCGTGACCACCGCTGATCTGCGCCTGAACGAGCCGCGCTATCTCAAGCTGCCGGACATCATGAAGGCGAAGAATAAACCGATCGAAGACACCAGCCTTGAAGAGCTCGGCGTCGAACGCGCCGCGATGCTCGAAACCGTCAAGACCACCGCGCCGCCGCAGCGTGAATCGGGAATGATGGTCGAGTCAGTCGACGAGCTGGTGAGCAAACTCAAGGAAAAGGGCCTGCTATGAGCAACAAGATCTTAATCGTCGCCGACTATCTCAATGGCGAACTCAACCAGTCCACCGCGCGCGCGGTCACCTGTGCGCAGCAGATGACGCCGACCGCCATCGAGGTGCTCGTGCTCTGTGACGACGGCGCCAACATCGCAGCCCAGGCCGCCAAGCTCGACGGCGTCACCAAGGTGCTGCAGGCCGACGATGCCGCCAACGCGCATCCGATGGCCGCGACGCTGACCCCGCAGATCGTGGCCGCCGCCCAGTCTGGCGAATACAGCCATGTGCTGTGCCCGAACACGACCTTCGGCAAGGATCTAATGCCGCGCGTGGCGGCCAAGCTGGGCGTGGCCATGATCACCGACATCATGGCCGTACATTCGGCGCATGAGTTCGATCGTCCGATCTATGCCGGCAACGCCATCATCACGGTCAAGGCGCCGGACGATCAGGTGCTGGTCGCCTCGGTGCGTTGTGCCTCCTATCCGGCCGCGACCGAAGGCGGCAACGCCGAGATCGAGAGCCTGTCGCTGGATGCCGAGATTCCGTCGCATACCCGCTTCGTGAAGCTCGAACAGGCCAAGAGCGATCGCCCCGATCTGCAAACCGCACCCAAGGTCATCTCCGGTGGTCGCGGTGTCGGCAGCGAAGAGAACTTCAAGATCATCTACGACTTCGCCGACAAGATCGGCGCCGGCGTGGGTGCCTCGCGTGCCGCGGTCGATGCCGGCTATGTGCCCAACGACATGCAGGTCGGCCAGACCGGCAAGATCATCTCGCCCGAGCTTTACATGTGCTTCGGCATCTCGGGCGCGATCCAGCATCTGGCCGGCATCAAGGACGCCGGCACGATCGTGGCCATCAACAAGGACGCGGAAGCGCCGATCTTCGAAGTGGCCGATATCGGCCTCGTCGGCGATCTGTTCACCATCATTCCGGAACTCGACGCCGCCGTCAGCTAGGGGCTGCGATGGGGTGGGGCCTTCTTGGTATTCCATAGCGCTTATAAAGATGTGGAACGCCGATCTTTACATTTGGTCGCCCCCGGAGAGGTACAGACCCGAGGCATAGCGGCGGCGCGGTCGCTGGGGGATAGCGGGGAGCTCGGACAAGAGGTGCGTATCGAATGGCAACAGAGATTGGAAGGGAAGGAAGGTTAGCTCTTCGACGCGGTGGCCGCCCAAGCACACAAGTGACCAAACGCCGGTACGCTGTTTCCGATGGCCTAAACGTGGTTGCAGATGTCGGCGGGGAGAGTGATAGAACGCCGGTAATTCTTATGCACGGTGCAGGCCAGACGCGTCATTCGTGGGATAGAGCGATGCGGGAATTGATAGCGTGCGGGTATCATGTGATTAATTTAGACACCCGCGGGCACGGTGAGAGCGAGTGGTCCGATAAAGGAGACTATGGACTGCCGACCTTAGCCGAAGATCTGAATCTGGTTATTCAAACCTTGGATCACAAGCCGGCGCTAGTTGGCGCTTCCATGGGAGCTGCCGCCGCACTTTATCTAGTAGGAAGTTGTCGGGTACCGATGGCTAAAGCGCTCGTATCGGTAGATATGGTGCCGCAATTCGAAATTGATGGAGCCAAAAAAGTAACCGAGTTCATGCGGGCGCATCCGCACGGGTTTGCCACGTTAGAAGAAGCCGGGAACGCGGTTTCCGACTATTATCCGCGCCGTAGGGGTCCTAAAAACCCAAGCGGGCTCATGAAAAACCTGCGCCAGTGGAATGATGGACGCCTGCATTGTCATTGGGATCCCGAGTTTGTCGCTCCCGGAGAAGACGCGGTACACCCGAAAATAGGCGATCTACTGCGTCAAGCGTCGGCCTCCGTCACAGTGCCGACGCTGTTGATCCGAGGCGCGACAAGTGACATCGTCAGTGACAAGGGTGTGGCCGATTTTCGTGCATTGGTGCCGCTTCTGGAAGTTGTGAATATTGAGGGCGCAGGGCATATGGTAGTCGGTGATGAAAATGATATATTTAATAAGGCGTTGCTGAAATTCCTAGACCGGACCCTATTGTAAGAAGAGTGGACTTGCCCCGATCCACAGACACTCGTGACCCTCACGAAGAGGCCCGTTCGAAGGCCTCGGTACTGATCCCGCCGAGATGGCTATGTCGGCGAGTTCGATTGTAGAACGCTTCGATGTAATCGAAGATATCGGCCCGGGCCAGATCCCGGGTCTTGTAGACGCGTTTCTTGATCCGTTCCTTTTTCAGGCTCGAGAAGAACGACTCGACCACGGCATTATCCCAGCAGTTGCCGCGACGGCTCATGCTCGGTTGCAGATTATGTGCGGTGCAGAAGCGCCGCCAGTCGTCGCTGCCGAACTGGGTGCCTTGATCCGAGTGCACCATGACCTGGCTTTTCGGCTTCCGCCGCCACACCGCCATCATCAGAGCGTCCAGTACGATCTCCCGTGCCAGCGTCGGTTTCATCGACCAGCCGACGACTTTGCGGGCATAGAGATCGACGACGACGGCTAGATACAGCCAGCCTTGCCAGGTTCGGATGTAGGTGATGTCGGTCACCCAGACCTGATCCGGCCGGGCAACGGTGAACTCGCGGTTCAGTCGGTTCGGCGCGATGATCGAAGGCCGGCCGACGATATGCCGCGGTGCCTTGTAGCCGCGCAACGCCTTGATTCGATTCTCTCGCATGATCCGCGCGACGCGATGCTTGCCACAGGTCTCGCCGGCCTCCTGAAGATCGGCGTAGACGCGCAGATAGCCGTAAACACCGCTGCTGGCTGCGTACGAGTCACGGATCAGGCCGAGCAAACGCCGATCCTCGATAGTCCGATCCGACAGCGGTTTATGCAGCCACGCATAGAAGCCGCTGCGCGAAGCGCGCAGCACGCGACACATGGTGGCGGTTTTGAACACGGCGCGATAATCGTTAATGAACTGGTACTTCACTCGGGCTGTTGAGCGAAGTACCTCGCGGCCTTTTTTAGGATATCGCGCTCCTCTTCGGTGCGACGCAGCCGTGCTCGCAGCTTGAGGATCTCGCTTTTGGCCTCGACCAGCTCGTTGGCTCGCTGCTCGGTGTTGTCCGGCTTCACCGCCTTCACCCACTTGTACAGGCTATGAGCGGACACGCCGAGCCGCTCGGCCACACCGGCGACTGGATAACCGCGATCCAGCACTTGCCGAACCGCTTCGTCCTTGAATTCCGGGGTATATCTCTGATTGCTCATTTCACTTCCTCCTATGCTCAAATCATAGGTCAGAAGTGTCTAGGACACCCGGACAAGTCCACCGCAAGGTGGCCCGGGTGACTGAGCAGTCGAATGGCTTTGAGGTCCCGTCGACCGAGGTCTCTCGTCGTGCCAGGTCCTGGATGACGAACTGCGCGAGCGCCGGCTGGGCGCTTATCCCTACGTCGGCCTAGGGGCCTGCTATGAGAAGACGCGCGACGGCACGACCGTGGTCGATTTTGCCGTATTGCTGGCCATGGGCGTCGATACCCAAGTCGACGCGACCTGCTGCGCGTGTCGGTAGGCCCGCCTTAGGCTGATGTGCCCGGGCGCGCTTCTCTGGCGGATGCGTGCCGTGGGTTGCCCGGCGTGAGATCGCTGGCCAGCTATAACCACGCCGAACTCAAGGCCGCTCGCGAGGCTGTCTTCCCGTTCGTCGCCAGGAAACGCTGCCAGTTCCCTCTCCAGCAAATGCCGGGCACTATGCGAGATCGAGGCGACGTAAGAAGCCGCTGTGTGCCGAGATCCGAGCCGTTTTCGAACCTGAGGAGAGGCAGCTGATCGAACCCTTAATCTAGACCTACGAAGCTAGGCCACCGACGCTGACCGCATGGGCCGAGATCGCCTTCCTGGAGAGTCGAATGGTCCTGGCGTTGCCGCGCCACCGGCGGCTGCGCACCAGCGACGCGATTGAAGTCGTCAATCCAGAAATTAGCCGGATCGCATACTTGAGCTTTGTTCTGTATTTATGGCCGTCTAAGACGATGATCCGCGTCGCAACTAGACCGGTTCTGGCTCAAGGAATCGCGCGCTCTAATGCTGATGTTCCGGCGTGTATACAACGAGACCGTCCAGCTCCGGTGTGATTTCGATCTGACAGCCCAGACGTGACGTTTCATTACGGTCCTCAACTAAGGCCAACATTGAATCTTCGTCTTCACTCATCCGAGGCAGTCTCGCTAGCCACGCCTTGTCTACATGCACGTGGCAAGTGGCGCAGGCGCAAAAGCCGCCGCAATCGGCGTCGATACCGGGCACGAGATTATGTGTCGCGGCTTCCATGACGGTGCCGCCGTTTTCGATTACCACCTCGTTGACGTTACCGTCGAATGTAATGAATGTGACTTTATACATAAGAGCACCGATGCTTGCCTCGCGCGTAGTAATGGGCGGGACAAATGATGTTAGGCGTTGATGTGTAAGGGCAGCGATTCGATGCCCATTTTCATGATTTCGTTGAACGTGATCACGGACCAATACGACCCGTAAGTGCTGGTTGGCGTGTAATACACGGCATTTTTAGTGCGCAACTGGTCGAATAGTGGCCAGATCGCATCGTCGTGAAAGCGCACTAGACCGGTTACGTCGAATTGCCCCAAAGGCAAGATCGCTAGCGGTATTTATATTGTCGTCGCGCGGCGTAGTCATCGGGCTAGCTCCGAAGGGCAAAGTCGAACATCTATGATCGAGCATCGAGCCGGCGAACACATCGTCGTATCGGACGACCGGCCTGGTTCGTCGGTTCCGACGATGCTCGCTCCCGAGATGCAGCCTAAGGTGCAACTATGCGTTGCAATAACACGGGTATCGGGTTGATCTCCGGCGTTGCCGGTTCCAAGCCGGTATACCGGGAGGCCTATGTTCCACGGTGCCGACAGAATGTAGCGGCCCCGGCTGCGACCGGCTGTTGAGCGCCATCGTGCTGGACGGGTTGACCCTCCCCGCCCGGCGGTTTCGGTCCGTCGCTCGCGGTATATTCGGGCCCCGCTGCGTCCTACCTGCTGCGGTAGCCCCGCGCAGGGGCGAAGCAATAATACCTGCCGGCGATAGCCACCCGGCGACGAGTTTGTTGCGCCGGCATGGCCGAGCAGGTTGTCGGCTCCGAACTTAAGATGCTGCTTATCACCGCAATTCGCAACGGCGATCGCTACCTCCTCGAAATCGGCAAGACCTTAATCAGCAACGGCACCGAGCACGATGCTGCGGTGGCCGCCCCGCTCACCACCTAGAACAGAGTGTCAAGCACGCATGCCGGCTGGTGGCCGATACCGATATGGATGGCCTCAAAGGGGCGCAGGCTCAAGAAGGCCGGCAAGACGCTGCCAATTGGTCTTGAACTACGGGCGGGTGCTCGCTGGCCATATGGCGTGGGCGTGCAATTGGTAATTCCGAAGGTGGCCTGCGCCCGCCGCGCCTTGGGCGTGGCCCTCGAACACCCCCGCGAGCGCCTGATTGCCAGGATCATTAAAAACCGCAACGACCGGAGTTAATGAAATGAGTGACAGCCTATTTTCCGGTGCCACCCTGGGCGCTACGCGGCTCGCGGACGGCATCGTGGAAATCCACCTCGACCGGCAGGGCGATTCGGTCAACAAAATGGACGCCGGCATGGCCGCCGACCTGCAGCAGGCAGTCGCCGCGGCCAAGGCGCAGGACGGCCTCGCGGGCATTCTGCTGACTAGCCGCAAGCCGACCTTCCTGGCGGGGGCCGATATCGACGCCCTTGCCGAACTACTGGAACAATCTACCGCGGCTCAAATCGATTTCTGCCGTACCACCGCCGCCGCGCTCAACCAGCTGGCGGATTTGCCGGTACCGGTGGTCTGCGCGATCAACGGCTATGCCCTGGGCGGCGGCCTGGAGACGGCATTATGCGCCGACTACCGCGTGCTCGCCGAAGACGCGAAGATCGGTTTCCCCGAGGTCGACCTGGGCATTTTGCCCGGTGTCGGCGGCACCGTGCGCACCCCGCGGCTGACCGACGTCGCCACCGCGCTCGACTGGGTCGTCGGCGCGAGCGATCACGAGGCGTCGGCGGCGCTGGCGGCCGGTGTCGTCGACGCGGTTGAAAAGCCCGACACCGTGTACGATGCCGCATTGACTTGGCTGCAACGCGCGATTGCCGGCGAGCTGGATTGGCAAGGCCGTCGCGCTCGGCGCAACGGCGACTTCGCCGCGGATGCCGACGCCTTCGCCGCCGCTCGCGACAAAGCGGCCGCCAAAGCCCGGCATTACCCGGCGGGCCTGGCGGTGGTCGATTTGCTGGAACGCTGCGCCCCGTTGACCCGGGATCAGGCATTCGTCGAAGAAGCCAAAACCTTTGCCGAGCTAGCCCAAACCGCTACCGCGAAGAGTCTGCTGGTGGTGATGCGCTCCGGCCAGGCTTTCAAGCGCCGTACCAAGGTCTGGGCCAGCGAGGGCCGTAATATCGAGCGCGCGGCGGTGGTCGGCGCGGGCATAATGGGCGGCGGCGTGGCCTATACATCGGCTTGCAAAGGCATTAGCGTTTTGCTCAAGGACGTGGCGCAGAAGGCGCTGGACCTGGGTATGGGCGAGTCCCGCAAGCTATTGAACAAGCAAGTCGAATCCGGTCGCTTGCAGGTGGACAAAGCCGATGCCATCCAAGCGTCCATTATGCCGCTGCTGGAATACCAAGGCTTCGACAGCGTCGATGTGGTGGTCGAGGCGGTGGTCGAAGACCTCGGCATAAAGCAAAAAGTGCTGCGCGAAACCGAGGCTGCGGCGCGTCCCGGCACGGTGCTGGCCTCCAATACGTCATCGCTGGCTATTGCCGACATCGCCGAGCCGCTGGAGCGGCCGCAGAACGTGGTCGGCATGCATTTCTTCAACCCCGTGCACGTCATGCCGCTGGTGGAAGTGGTGCGCGGGCACGCGAGCAGCGACACCGCCGTAGCCACGGTGGTCGCCTACGCTCGCGCCATCGGCAAGACCCCGCTGGTCGTGAAAGACTGTGCCGGCTTTCTGATCAACCGCATTTTAGGTGCGTATTTGACCGCATTTTTGCAGCTCGTGCGCGACGGCGCCGACTTCGTGCAGATCGACAAGGTCATGGAGCGGTGGGGCTGGCCCATGGGCCCAGCCTATCTGCTCGACGTGGCCGGCCTAGACACCCTCGACAAGGCGCTAAAACGCCTGGGAAAAGCGTACGCCGACGTCATGGGTACGGACTTTCGCACCGTGATCAATTTATTGGCCGAGGAAAACCGCCTGGGTCAGAAAACCGGTGCCGGGTTTTATCAATACCAAGCCGACGCCAAAGGCCGGCCGCGGTGCTCGGGCGATCCCGAAGCCGCGAACCTGATCGCGCAGGTCCAGCCTGACGGTGCCAAGGAATTTGATGAGGACGAGATCGAGGATCGCATGATCCTGGCGATGGTCCTGGAAGCCTCACGCTGCCTGGAAGCAAACGTCGCCGAAACCGCGGTCGAGATCGACACTGGCATGCGCCTGGGCACCGGCTTGCCGCCGTACCGCGGGGGGCCGTTGTGGATAGCCGACACCCTGGGCGCGGACGAGGTCGTACGCCGGTGCCAAACGTATCGCCATCTCGGCGGCCTTTTCACACCCTGTTCCGATCTGACCGAACGGGCCGGATCAGGCCTGCGCTACTACGCAGCCGATGCGCTTTGATTTCGTCGGAAGCGACGATTTAAGCATCCCTGCGCCACGTTAAGCTTTTTCCCAACATTCGCCGCTAACCTTCGAGGTTTAGATGACAGGCAATCCGGAACCGATTGATTGGGATGGGCTGATCCAGCGCGACCGCGTCCACGGTTCGCTATACACCGATGAGGCTATATTCCAGCAGGAGCTAGAAAAGATCTGGTATAGCACCTGGGTATACGTCGGCCACATCAGCGAAGTGCCGAATAAAAACGACTTCATTAAGAAGTCCATCGGCCCGCAGGAAGTCATTATGGTGCGCGATCGCCATGACGCCGTACAGTTGCTGCTCAACCGCTGCGCCCACCGCGGCAACCAAGTATGCATGGAACATGCCGGCAACCGTAAAACGTTTACCTGCCCGTACCACGGCTGGACGTTCGGCAACGATGGTGGCTTGCTCGGCATGCCGTTCCCGGACGGGTACAAGGAGCTTGACCGTAGCCAGACCGGCCTGGGCAAGGTCGCCCGTGTAGCCGATTACAAAGGCTTTGTTTTCGGCAGCTTCGCCGACGAGGGCCCGACGCTGGAAGAGCACCTCGGCAAAGGTGGTCGCGACGCGCTCGACCGTCTCGTGCAGACGTCGCCGGAAGGCGAGGTGGATATTACCACCGGCTTTTTGCGCCACAAGTGCAAGGCTAACTGGAAATTCCTGCTGGAGAACGAAACGGACGGCTACCACCCGCAGTTCGTACATGCATCGATCTTTAACATATCCGACAGCGCCATCGGCGAGCTCTACGCCGAGGGTACGACCGCGGTGGCCCGTGACTTCGGTCACGGGCACACCGAAAACGACCTGCGCCCGGAGTTTCGCAAGCGCGGCGAGTTGTTGAGCTGGTTCGGCACCACGCCGGACAAGCTGCCGGGCTACGTGGAGAAAATGCGCGCCGCTTACGGCAAGGAGCAAGGCGACGAGATCATGATTGATGGCGCGCCCCACGTCATGATTTTCCCCAACCTGTTCATCGCGGAAATCCAGATGTTCGTGCTGCAACCTCTGGCGGTGGATGAAACCGTGCAGCACGTCACCGCGCTGCAGTTCAAGGGCGCGCCGGACCTGAACAAGCGAATGCTGCGTCAGACCATGGGTTCGGTCGGCCCGGCCGGTTTCCTGCTGGCCGACGACAACGAGATGTACGAGCGCAACCAGCGCGGTGTGGCAGAACGCCGGCCGGCCTGGAACTACCTCGGCCGCGGACTGCACCGCGAGGAGCGCGACGACAACGGCTATCTCATCGGCGACAATACCGACGAGGTCACCTCGCGCGGCATCTGGCGTCACTACCGCGAACTGATGGAGGCCGCGGCATGAGCGCAGTCGCTGAATCGCAGGTCGATCTGGAATTGCTGGCCGAAGTCAGCCAGTTTTTGTATTACGAGGCGCGCTTGGCCGACGAGCACCGCATGGACGACTGGGAAGCGTTGTGGGCCGACGACGCGATTTACTGGGTGCCGGCTAACGGGGAAAACTCCGACCCGGAAACTCAGATGTCCATCCTGCACGATAACCGCTCGCGTATAGCTTTGCGGGTCAAACAGCTCAAGCATAGCAAGCGCCATACCCAGAATCCGCGCTCGCGGCTGCGGCGGCTGATCTCCAACATCGAGATAGTGGAGGTCGCCCAGGACATCCGCGTAGAAGCCAATATGCTGGTGTTCGAGTCCAACATGCGCGGTGACACAGTTTGGGGCGCGCGCAATGAATACACTCTGCGGCGCAGCGACGACGGTTTCAGCATGGTCCGCAAAAAGGTCGTGCTGGTGAATAACGAGGCGGCGCTGTACACGCTTTCCTTCCTGATTTAACGAATGTTTTGGCTATAATGACTGAAAACGAACAACCGTTCGAGGACGGCGAGGTGTTGATCGGCCAGGGCGCGGCTCTGCTGGCGCTGCATGGCCACGTCGGCCACCTGTGCCTGAACCGGCCCAAGGCCTCCAACGGTCTGGACATCCCGACCTTGCAGGCGCTGCACGCCGCGCTCATGCGCTGCCACGAGGAGCGGCGTATCCGGGTGGTACTGCTCACCGGCGCTGGCGCCAATTTCTGCGCCGGCGGCGACGTGCACACGTTCCTGGACAAAGGCGACGACATGTCCGGTTACATCCGCCAAGCCACGACACATTTGCAGGCTGCTATCAGCGCCATGATCCACCTGGATGCCCCGGTGATCGGCGCCGTGCAGGGGTTCGCCGCCGGTGGCGGCGGCGTCGGGATTGTATGCGCCTGCGATATGGTGATCGCTGCCGACACCGCCCAGCTGCTCGTGGGTGCGACCCGGGTGGCGATGGCGCCGGATGCCGGGCTGTCGGTAACGCTGCCGCGGCTGATCGGGCCACGCAAGGCCGCCGAATTGCTCTTGATGAACACCCCGGTCAAAGCCGACGAGGCCGAACGGCTCGGCTTAGTCAACCAAGTGGTGCCGGAGGCCGAGTTGCTGACCCGGGCGATGGACTACGCCAATAAAATGGCCAAGGGCGCGCCGTTGGCGCTGGCCGCCACCAAGCGCCTGCTCTGGACCGGCGTTGGCCTGTCTCTGGATGCCGCCATGCCGGAAGAAAGCCGCACCGTGGCGACGCTGTGCGACAGCGAGGACGTGCGCGAAGGGCTGTGCGCGGTCATCGACAAGCGCCAACCCGAATTCCGGGGGCGCTAACCCATGGCTGCCGAGAAACCGTTGTGCGGGCGGCGGGCCTTCGTCACCGGCGGCTCCAAAGGCATAGGCGCGGCTATTGTGCGGCGCTTGGCCGTCCAAGGCGCCGAGGTTGTTTTCACCGCCCGCGACATGTCCTTGGCGAATGCCGTGGCAGGGGAGACCGGAAGTCGGGCGTTAGAGCTTGACCTAACTGACCTGTATGCCGCGCACGATGCAGTTACCGAAACTGGGCCGTTCGATATTCTAGTTAACAACGCCGGGATGGATCAGCACGCTTGGTTCACCGACACTAAAATTGAAGAGTGGCGGCACTGGATCGTTATTAACTTGGAAGCGGTCATGGCCGTCGCCCACGCCGCGCTGCCGCCGATGCAGGAAGCCGGCTACGGCCGCATTATCAATGTTGGTTCCGAAGCTGGACGGCAGGGCTCCAAGGGCGGCGCGGTGTATGCCGCCGCCAAAGGTGGTGTGCTCGCATTCACCAAGTCGATCGCTCGCGAGAATGGGAAGTTCGGGATTACCGCGAATGTGGTGGCGCCGGGCCCGGTCGATACGCCGTTGCTGCGTTCGGCCGTAGAAAGCGGAGGCGAGCGCCTGCTCGCTGCGATGAGGGCGGCGACCTTGGTTGATCGCCTAGGCACGCCTGAAGAGGTCGCTGCAGCTGTGGTGTTCCTGGCGTCCGAAGAGGCAGGTTTCATCACCGGGGAAACGCTGGGCGTGTCCGGCGGGATGGGCTGCGGATGAATGCCTCGAAGCCGGCCAGTGCCGTGGACCGTGCCATCGCCTTGGTTCAGGGTGTGTATGGCAGCTGGGGTCGGGAGACCTCCGTCGAACAGATGCGCCGGGACTGGGACGTCTTGTTCTGGTCCGACCGGGCGCCCGCCCACGCCGAGGATGTGGATGCTGGTGGCGTCAGCGCGCGGTGGATCGATGCGCCGAACGCCCGGCGCGATCGGATTCTCATTTATTTTCATGGCGGCGGGTTCACCATGGGATCGGTGGTGTCTCATCGGGATTTGATGGCCCGATTATCCGCGGCCGGCGGTTGTCGGGTTCTGGGCGTGGACTACCGTCTGGCGCCAGAGCATCGTTTCCCGGCGGCATTCGACGATGCCCTGACGGTTATCCAATGGGTCGCGAGGCAAGGTTATGCGGTCGAACGTACTGCCTTGGCCGGCGACTCCGCCGGTGGCGGTCTGGTCGCCGCGGCCCTACTGGCGCTGCGGGATGTCGGCGAGCGGTTGCCGGCCGCGGGCGTCTTGCTATCGGCGTGGACCGATCTGGAGGCAACGGCCGCAAGTTACGAAACCCGAGCGAATGCTGACCCCATCCATCAGCGCAAGATGATCCGCAGGGTTGCCCGGCAGTACTTGGGTAAACCCATGGGGACACGGGATACGCGCGCGTCGCCGCTGCACGCCGAGCTGGCAGGGTTGCCGCCGCTGCTGTTGCAGGTCGGCGACCGTGAGACCGTGCTCGACGACTCGGTGCTGTTTGCCGAGAAGGCGCGTGCGGCCGGGGTGAGCGCAGAACTTGAGGTCTGGGACGGGATGATCCACGTATTCCAGCAATTCCCCGAACTTTTACCGGAAGCGCGCCAAGCCATTGAGCGGATCGGCGTGTTTCTTAACCGTCAATGGAGTGCAACGTGACTGTCGCCGAAGGCATAGGAATCACCGGATACGGTGCGTATCTACCGCGTCTGCGCATGGCTCGGCAAGCCATTTATGACGCCAATTCTTGGTTGGCCCCGGCGCTGAAGGGTAAGGCGAGGGGGCATCGAACGCTCGCCAATTGGGATGAGGACAGCATCACCATGGCGGTGGCTGCCGCACGTGATTGCTTGGGCGGTGATCACGACCGCAGCCATATCCGGGAGCTGCTGCTGGCTTCAGGTACCTTGCCGTTTGCCGAGCGACTCAATGCCAGCGTAGTCGCCGGGGCGTTGGATCTCGGCGAGGACATCGCCGCAGCCGACGTGACCGGCAGCCAGGCCTCGGGGCTTACGGCGCTTGCGCAAGGGCTCGATGCGGTGGTTGCGCGTGGCCACTCGGTGCTCTTGGCCTGCTCCGATTGCCGCCGCACCCTGGCTGCCAGCGCCCAGGAAATGGATTATGGCGACGCTGGCGTTGCCGTGACTCTGGGCCGGGACAATGTCATCGCGGAAGTCGTGGGCGAGGCTGCGATCACGGTCGATTTTGTCGATCGCTTCCGTGGCGCCGGTGACGATATCGATTACTACGCGGAAGAGCGCTGGATTCGCGACGAAGGTGTCGGCGTCTGGATGCCGCGGCTTATCGAGAATGCGCTCGGCAATGCAAGGGTGGATGCGGCGAGCATCGATCACTTCATATTTCCCAGCACCCTGCGCAAGATTCAGGCGCAACTTGGCCAGAAGTGCGGCATTGATGAGCGGGCGGTGGTCGACCCGATGGCCAGCGAGGTGGGCGATACCGGCATGGCGCATGGTTTGCTGATGCTGGCGCGAGTGCTGGAGGACGCCGAGCCGGGCCAGACCATACTGATAACTCAATTCGGTAGTGGTGGGCGAGCGCTGGTTCTGCGCGTGACAGAGGCGATCAGGGATTTTCAGCCCGTTCGCGGGGTCTCGGGCTGGCAGGCCCGTGGCATGCAGGAAACTCGTTATACGCGGCTTCTGGCTTACAAGAACCAGCTTCAGATGGCCTTGGGTCCGCGTGCTGAGTACGACGACAAGACGGCGCTGACCACGGCGTATCGCCACCGACGCGCGCTTCTCGGACTGGTCGGTGGGCGTGATCCCGATACCGGCGAGGTCAGCTTTCCGCCCTCCCGTCTGACCTACACACCCGGTGCGTCGCGGCTGGATACACAAGAGCCATATCCAATGGCGGAGCGTGCCGGACGCATTCTGAGTTGGTCCGCAGAGTCGATTCAGCCACATATGGCCCCGCCGCACCACTATGGGCAGGTCGATTTTGATGGCGGTGGTCGGATCCTCATGGAATTTACCGACGTCGATCTCGGCGATATTGCAACCGGAATTGCGGTAGAAATGACTTTTCGAATCAAGTCCGTAGACAACAAGCGCGGCTTCACCCGCTATTTCTGGAAGGCTACGCCGGTCAGCGTGAATGCCGCCACCGAGCAGGAAACGGAGTAAGTCATGCCAAGCGGTATCAAGGATAAGGTCGCCATCCTGGGCATGGGCTGCAGTCGCTTTGGCGAGCGCTGGGATGCCAGTCCTGAGGACCTGATGGTCGAGGCCTACACGGAAGCCCTGGCGGATGCCGGCATCGAAACCGGTCAGATCGACAGCGGCTGGTTCTCGACCCATATGGACGACGTGGGCACGGGCCGCGGTGGCACGCCCATGAGCATTGCTCTGCGGCTACCAAATATCGGTGTAACCCGGGTGGAGAATTTCTGTGCGGGCGGTACCGAGGCTTTTCGCGCGGCCAGCTACGCGGTGGCCTCCGGGGCCAGCGATATTGCGCTGGCTTTGGGCGTGGAAAAGCTCAAGGACACCGGCTTCGGCGGTCTGCCGCCGGCCTCGGTGGGCACGCTGATTCCACAGTGGTTTCCCAACGCGATCGGTCCGGCCAATTTCGCTCAACTCGCGTCTGCCTACCAAGCCAAGCATGGTATAGACGCGGCCACCCTGAAGCGGGCCATGGCGCATGTCTCGGTCAAGAGTCATGCCAATGGCGTCAAGAACCCGAAGGCACACCTGCGCAAGGAAATCACCGAGGAGCAGGTCCTCGGGGCCCCTATAGTGGCGGAGCCGCTCGGCCTGTTCGATTGCTGCGGCGTTTCGGATGGCGCTGCTGCCGTTCTGATCACAACGCCCCGGATTGCCAGGCAGCTCGGCAAGTCCGATCTCGTGACCATCAAGGCCCTGCAGGTCAGCGTTTCCAACGGGTGGGAACTCCAGGGCAACGAATGGGACGGCAGCTACGTGCACACGACGCGCATCGCCGCCCGGCGCGCTTACGAGGAAGCCGGCATCACCAACCCGCGCGAGCAGTTGAGCCTCACTGAAGTGCATGATTGCTTCTCGATCACCGAATTGGTGACGATGGAAGACTTGTATCTGTCCGAGGAAGGGCAGGGCTACAAGGACGTGCTGGCGGGGATCTTCGACGCCGACGGCGCATTGCCTTGCCAGATCGATGGCGGTTTGAAGTGCTTTGGCCATCCCATCGGGGCAAGCGGTATCCGGATGCTTTATGAGGTCTACCTGCAGCTCCAGGGCCGGGCCGGCGATCGCCAGCTATCCAATCCCAAGCTGGGACTCACCCACAACCTCGGTGGCCAGCCGGTTCAGAACGTGTGTTCGGTCTCGATCGTCGGTCGCGAGGGCGTCTGAACCATGGCGCTCCAGATCGATCGTCCGGCCGCGCACGTGGTCCGGTTTCGGATTAACCGGCCACACAAGCGCAACGCAATCGACCACGACGTACGCCAGGCCCTCACCGACGGTCTTTTGGCTTTGCAATCGGACCGCGACTGCCGCGCCATCGTACTCGGTGGTGTCGACGGCGTGTTCTCCGCGGGGGGAGACCTGCCGAGCATGGCGGGCCTGGATGAGGCTGAGGCCCGCTCGCGCATGCAGCACATCCATCGCCTGTGTCGGCTCTTGGCCGATCTGCGGGTGCCTGTGGTCGCCGCGGCCGAGGGTTTCTGCGCCGGTGGCGCGGTGGGACTGGCCCTGCTCGGGGATCACATCGTGGTCGGCGAGGGCAGCAAAATACTCTTCCCCTTTCTCAAGCTCGGCCTGGTGCCGGATTGGGGCATGCTGCATACCCTGCCGTCGCGGCTGGGTGTCGCGCAGACGAAACAGGTGCTCACGCATGGTCGCATCATCCGCTCCGACGAGGCGCTCGCCCTCGGTCTGGTTGACGAGCACGTGGGCGATGCCGACGTCATGGGCGCTGCAGTGGCAAGGGCCGAAAGCATGGCCCAGCTGCCACAAGGCGCCTTCGCAGCGCTGAAGGCGCGTCTGAACCATCCTTCGGCAACGCTCGAGGAAGAGTGGCAGCGAGAGGAGGACGATCAGGCTGGGCTACTGCTCAGTGCAGAATTTCGCGAAGGCTTTGCGGCCTTCAACGAAAAGCGGCCGGCAGATTTTGTTCGGGCCAGCGGCGACCAACCATGACTGCGCCGGTACGCGTTGAGCGCGACGGCGCGGTTGGCTTTATCATGCTCGACCGGCCGGACAAGCGCAACGCGCTGGATCTGACCATGCGCGCGGGTATCGCCGAGGCGGTGTGCGAGCTGGAAGCCGATACGGACATCCGGGCCATGGTCATTTCCGGTGGCGACCGCGTGTTTGCCGCCGGGGCCGATCTGAACCTGCTGGTCGAAAAGGGCGCCCAGGCGGTGGCCGACATCGATCTCGGGCGGTTCTGGGCGCCGCTGCGCCATGCCGCCAAGCCGGTGGTCGCGGCCGTCAACGGTTTCGCGCTGGGCGCCGGCTGCGAGCTGGCCATGATGTGCGACATCATCGTCGCCGACCCGACAGCCAGGTTCGGTCAGCCGGAGGCAGGCGTGGGCATCATGCCCGGGGCCGGCGGCACCCAGCGGCTGGTTCGCACCGTGGGAAAACAGGTGGCCAGCCTGATGCTGTTGACCGGCGTGCCGCTCGACGCCCGACGCGCCCATGACCTGGGCTTGATCAGTGAGCTCGTGGCCGAAGAGGGTGGCGCCGGCGCACGGGCTGCCGAACTGGCCGCCAAGATCGCAAACATGCCCCCACGCGCGATGCGCGCCATCAAGCGCTCGCTGCGCGACGGTGCGGACTTGCCCCTGGACCAGGCGTTGGCACTGGAGAACCGCGAGTTCCTGCTCCTGTTCGACACCGCGGACAAGACCGAAGGCATGCGTGCCTTCCTCGATAAGCGTAAACCGAATTTCAAGGGGAGCTGACAATGGCCGAGATGCAGACGATCGGCGTTGTTGGCGCTGGCGCCATGGGCCGCGGCATCGTCCAGCTGTTTGCCCAGGCGGGACATCCGGTGCGTTGCTATGACGCCGTTGACGGCGCCGTGGACAAGGCTATCGAATTCGTTACCGGCATGGTCAACCGCGGCGTCGAAAAAGGCCGCCAGAGTCGTGAAGCGGGCGATGCAACGCTGGCGGCCATAGTGCCTGCCCGACAATTGGACGAGCTGGCCGGTTGTGATGTCGTGATTGAGGCGATCGTCGAGGACATCGGGATCAAGCGCGATGTTTTCGCCAAGCTGGAAGCCGTGGTCGGCGCGGACACGATCCTCGCCAGCAATACGTCCTCGCTTCTGGTGTCGGAGATCGCGGCCGAGTGCGAGCGGCCAGACCGCGTGGCGGGCCTGCACTTCTTCAACCCGGTGCCGCTGATGAAGGTCGTGGAGGTCGTGTCTGCGGTGCGCACGGCACCGGATACTGTGGCCTCGCTCAAGGCGTTGGCGGAAGGCGCCGGGCATCGCGCCGTGGTGGCCGCCGACCAGCCTGGGTTTCTGGTGAACCACGCCGGCCGCGGTTTGTATACCGAGGGCTTACGGCTGCTTGAGGAGCAGTGTGCCTCGCCGCAGGACATCGACACCCTGATGCGCGAAGCCGCGGGTTTTCGAATGGGGCCGTTCGAGCTGATGGACCTGACCGGACTCGACGTGTCCGGCAAGGTGATGGCTTCCATCTACGCGCAGTTTCAGCAGGAACCGCGCTTTCGCCCCTCGTCCCTGATTCCGCCGCGGATCGCCGCGGGGCTGCATGGGCGCAAGACCGGCGAGGGCTGGTATCGCTATGCCGATAACCGCAAGCAGGAGTCGCCGCGTGCCGAGGTGCCGCCGTTGCGCGATGGTGTTTCGGTCTGGATCGACCCGACAGCCGACCAGTGCGCCGGTCTTCGCGAACTGGTTGCGCAGGCCGGTGGCCGCGAAGCCGAGCCCGATGCGGCCGACCTGCTGCTGGTCCAGCCCTGGGGCTGGGATGTTACCCACTACAGCAACCATCGGCGTCTGGACGCCACGCGGGCAGTGGGCGTGGACCCGCTACCCGGGCTGGATCGGCATCGCTGCCTCATGCTCAGCCCGGTCACCACGGCGCAGGCGCGAGACGGGGCGCTGGCCCTGCTTGGCGGCGAATCGCCCGGCGCCACGGTGATCAATGACAGCCCCGGCTTCGTGACCCAGCGGGTGCTGGCCACCATCGTCAATATTGCGGCAGACATAGCCCAGCGCGGTATCGCCAGTGTGGAGGATATCGAGGACGCCGTGCGTATCGGCCTCGGCTATCCGGACGGGCCGCTCGGTATCGGCGAGCGCGTTGGGCCGGCGCGTGTGCTCGAAGTCTTGCAACGTCTGCAAACCGTGACCGGCGATCCGCGCTACCGCCCCAGTCAGTGGCTGACCCGTCGGGTGGCCCTGAACGTGTCGCTGCACACACCGGAGGCAGCGCGCTCATGAGCGAGATCGATCTGGATCATCTGCAGCGTTGGGTCGGCCGGGAACAGGCCAGCACCGATCCCATGCCGGCATTCAAGGCGCAGGCGCTGGCTGCCGCGCTGGACCGCGACGTGTTGCCGCAGGCCGGCGACCCGCTGCCGCCCGCCTGGCAGTGGCTGTACTTCGTGGGCACGCCGCGCGCCAGCGAAACAGACGCTGATGGCCATCCGAAAAAAACGGGCGGCTTCCTGCCCCCCGTGCCGCTGCCACGGCGCATGTGGGCCGCCGGTGAGTTCCATATGGCGGCGCCGTTGCGTCTAGGTAAGTCGGCGACCATGCGCTCGACTGTGGCTTCGGTCGAGCACAAGCACGGCAAGACCGGCGAGTTGGTGTTCGTCAACGTCGAGAATAAGGTCAGTCAAGACGGCCAGGTTTGCATCACCGAGACTCAGGATCTGGTCTATCGCGCGATGCCGTCGGGCCCGACCCCGTTGCCACCCGGTGAACCGGCACCCGAAGACGCGGACTGGGTCCGCCCCTTCGAGCCGAACCCGGTGACACTGTTCCGCTATTCCGCGCTGACCTACAACGGCCATCGCATCCATTACGACCGCGACTACGCCACTAAGCGGGAGCACTATCCGGCGCTGCTCGTGCATGGCCCCCTGCTGGCGACATTGCTGGCGGAAGCGACGGCGATCGAACTTCCGGGAACGCGTATCGCCAGTTTCCGCTTCCGTGCCAAGCGGCCGACTTTCGATACCGACCGCTTGCGGCTGTGCGGTCGACGGGAAGGCGACGACCTGACGCTATGGACGGCTGACGCAGCTGGGACCCTAGGCATGACCGCCACCGCCAGGCTGGCTGGAGAGGGTACATGATCGCGGACGTTCCGGTTTGGCGCTCGATGCTGTTCGTGCCGGCGAACATTGACAGGTTTGTGGCTAAGGCCCACCAGCGGGGGGCGGATGCGGTGATCCTCGATCTCGAGGACAGTGTGGCGCCAGCCGATAAGAAGGTGGCGCGGGCAGGGGTCGTTGATGCTGCGCGCACGGTATCGGACCAGGGCACCGCGGTGCTGGTGCGCGTTAACGAGCGCGCGGCCGGTGGCGACGAAGACATCGCCGCGGCGGCCTGCCTGGCCGTTCGGGCCTTGGTACTGCCAAAAGTTGAAACCCTAGAGACTGTTCAGGCGGCAGCGGCGCAGCTGGATCGGATCGAAGTCGAGCGCGGGCTCCCCCCGGGTCACACGCTGTTGATTGCCCAGATCGAGGACGTGGCGGCGCTACCCAATCTCGATGCCATCGCGATGGCTTCGCCGCGGCTGATGGGCATGAGCCTCGGCTCGGAGGACTTTTCGGTATCCGCGGGCATGGCGCCGATGCCTCAGACGCTATTTCAGCCCAACCAGCAAGTGGCGTTTGCCTGCCGCCGTGCCGGGATCCAACCGTTGGGTTTTCCAGGCTCGATCGCGGATTTCGGCGATATGGATCGCTTTGGCGCAACCGTCGAACTGGCACGCCAGATGGGTTTCGTGGGCGCCTTCTGTATTCATCCCATGCAGGTCGCCGTGCTCAATGACGGTCTGTCGCCCAGCGATGCAGAGGTCGAGCACGCCCGCGGCGTGCTGGAGGCGCGCGATGCCGCCGATCGCGAAGGGCGCGCGGCATTTGCCTACCGGAGACGGATGGTGGACGCGCCGGTGATTGCGCGGGCCGAGGAAACCCTGCGCCGTCATGCCGCCACCCGGCACAGCAGCCCGGGTTCCTCGGGCTCGGCATTGGCGAACTGAGACACGGAGCCAGGATATGGCAGGACCACTGCAGGGCATTCGGGTCGTGGAAATGGCCGGCATCGGGCCGGGCCCGTTTTGCGGCATGCTGCTGGCCGACCTCGGGGCCGAGGTCGTGACGGTCGAGCGCAAGCCGGGCGGCAAGCCCAATCCGATTCAGGACATGGCGCGCGCCAATGTGGTCAACCGCGGTCGGCGGTCCTTGGCCCTTGATCTCAAGGATCCGCGGGGCATCGAGGCGGTGCTGCGGCTGGTGGGCGATGCGGACGCGCTCATCGAAGGATACCGGCCGGGCGTGATGGAGCGTCTCGGGCTCGGCCCGGAGGCCTGTCAAAAACTGAATCCGCGTCTTGTTTACGGACGCATGACCGGCTGGGGCCAGGATGGGCCGTTGGCTCATGCGGCCGGTCACGACATCAACTACATCGCGCTCACCGGCGCGCTCCACGCGATCGGTCCCGGCGACCGGCCGCCAGCCGTGCCGCTGAATCTGATAGGCGATTACGGCGGCGGTGGCCTGATGCTGGCATTCGGCATCGTCAGTGCCATCCTGGCCGCTCAGCGTTCCGGGGAAGGGCAGGTCGTGGATGCCGCGATGTGCGACGGCGCCGCCACTTTGATGGCCATGATTTACGGTCTCGCAGGCACCGGCCAATGGCGCAACGAGCGCGAGAGAAACTTTCTCGACGGCGCCGCGCATTTCTATCGGGTCTATGAGTGCGCCGACGGCCGGTTCATTTCGGTCGGCGCCATCGAGCCTCAGTTCTATCAATTGCTGCTGTCGAAGCTGGAGATATCGGACGAGGCGTTCGCCCAACAATGGGACCCCGATGCCTGGCCGACGCTATCCGAAGGCCTGGCTGAACTCTTCAGCCAGCGCGAGCGCGATTTCTGGTGCGAGCAACTGGAGGGCACCGATGCCTGCGTGGCACCAGTGCTGGACCTGGCGGAAGCGCCCGCGCATCCGCATCTGGCAGCGCGAGACACCTTCGTCGAGGTGGACGGGGTGACACAGCCGGCAGCCGCCCCGCGATTCAGCCGGACGCCCGGCACACAGCCGGCCACAGCATGCCGGCGGTCGGCAGGGACTCTCACGAGGTACTGGCCGGCGCCGGTTACACCGCCGACGAGGTGGCGCAACTGCTGGCCGACGGTGTGGCCTACGCACCGTAAAAACCGTTTTCAGGATGCGATCTATCATGACTGACACGTTTGATACCCAAGCCGCCGCCGCACTGCTAGCCGAGCTGCGGGGTGTGTTCAACCAGGCGACCGCCGAACTCGCCCGTCGCTGCGCCAGCCAGGGTAAGCTCGAGCGGCAGAGGCTCGACGCCAACCAGGTGACCTGCTTTGAAATTGCCTGGTCCGCGGCCGAACTGCTGGCCGCCGAGACCGCACTTGAGTCGCTCGACGATCAGACCCATGAGCTGAACCGGCGTTTGGCTGCCGTATTCGCCGCGGAAGCGGTCACCCTGGTGCGCAACCGTCTGGAAACGGTGTTGCCGGCGCTAGGCATGTCGGAAGAGCCACTCCATGCGATCACCGCTGATGATCGACTCCGTCGCCTACGCCAGAGCGTGCTCGCCGGCGAGACCCTGCACGAAACCGCGCGCATGCTCGTGCGCGATACCGATACGCTCGGTCGGATTACCCTGGCGGGTGAACTGGAAATGATCCAGGACCAGTTCCGGCGTTTTGCCGCCGAGCTGGTCGCACCAATGGCTGAGGAGATTCACCGCAAGGATCTGACGGTTCCGGAGGACTTGCTACAGCCGCTTCGCGAGATGGGTGTGTTCGGGCTGTCGATTCCTGAGCAATATGGCGGTAGCGCCCCTGATGATCGCGATAACAACCTGACTATGATCGTGGCCACCGAGGCGTTGTCGGAAGCCTCGCTCGCTGCAGCAGGCAGTCTCATTACCCGGCCGGAGATACTGTCGCGGGCTTTGGTGGCCGGCGGAACCGAGGCGCAGAAGCAGGCTTGGCTGCCGTGTCTGGCTGAAGGTGATCCGCTGTGCGCCATTGCCATCACCGAACCGGACTACGGTTCGGATGTGGCGAGCCTAGGTCTACGCGGCGCGCGCTGCGATGGGGGGTGGGCGCTCAATGGCGCCAAGAGTTGGTGCACGTTCGCGGGCAAAGCCGGCGTATTGATGGTGGTAACTCGTACCGATCCCGACAAGTCACTGGGGCACAAGGGTCTGAGTCTGCTGCTGGCTGAGAAGCCCTCATACGACGGGCACGACTTCGACTATCGCCAGGACGGCGGTGGTCGGCTGTCTGGGCGGGCCATTCCGACCATTGGTTACCGCGGCATGCACTCGTTCGACCTGTCATTTGAGGACTTCTTCGTACCCGACGAGAACGTCATCGGCGGCGAGGACGGCCTTGGCAAAGGCTTTTACTACACTATGGCCGGCATGATGGGCGGCCGGATGCAGACTGCGGCCCGGGCTAACGGCGTGATGCGCGCAGCGATCACGGCTGCGGCGGGCTACGCTGAGGAGCGCAAGGTATTTGATTCGCCGCTCATCGACTTCCCCCTGATCGGTGCAAAGCTGGCCCGTATGGGGGCACGCTATGTGGGTAGCCGCTATCTGGCCTATGCGATTGGCCGGTTGCTGGATGACGGCGGCGGCAAGATGGAAGCCAGTCTGGTCAAGCTGTTCGCTTGCCGCAGCGCCGAGATGGTCACGCGCGAGGCGCAGCAAATCCACGGCGGCATGGGTTATGCCGAGGAGGTTGCGGTCAGCCGGTACTTTGTGGACGCGCGAGTGCTCTCCATTTTCGAGGGAGCAGAAGAAACGCTGGCGCTGAAGGTGGTCGCCCGCAGTCTTCTGGCTGAAGCCTTGGAGGTGCAGGCCGCATGAACCCGGGTATTCTCGATGGGCTGAAAGTGGTTGAGCTATCGGCGTTTGTTGCCGCCCCGCTGGGAGGAATGACGCTGGCCCAGCTTGGGGCGGATGTCATCCGCATCGACCGGCCGAAGGGCGGGCTCGACTATGATCGCTGGCCGGTGAGCGAGGACGGTACCAGTCTCTTCTGGGCTGGACTGAACAAGTCGAAAAAATCGGTTGCTATCGACATCGCCAAGCCGCAGGGCCGTGAACTGGCACAGCAACTAATTGCCGCGCCAGGGGCCGACGCAGGATTGCTGCTGACCAATTTCCCGGCCCGTGGCTGGCTCGCCTATGAAGCCTTGAGCGCGCTGCGCGAGGATCTGATACAACTCACCATTCAGGGCAATCGCATGGGCGGTTCGGCGGTCGACTACACGGTCAATCCCCGAGTGGGTCTGCCCTATCTGACCGGGCCCGCAGATTATGAGGGCGCCGTAAATCACGTGCTGCCGGCCTGGGACCTGATCACGGGCCAGATGGCGGCAGTCGGACTGCTCGCCGCGGAACGCCATCGCAGCCGAACAGGTGAAGGCCAGCACGTGAAGCTGTCGCTCGAGGATGTAGCCCTCGCGATGGTTGGGCATCTGGGATTCATTGCTGAAGCCGAGCTCGGCAGGGAGCGGCCGCGGCATGGCAACGATCTGTTTGGCGCCTTCGGGCGTGACTTTGTTACGCGCGACGGCGAGCGCGTCATGGTAGTGGGCCTAACTGGCAAGCAATGGCGCGCGCTCTGCAAGGCCACCGGCATAGAGGATCAGATCACCGCGCTGGCGAGCCGTCTTGGCCGCGACCTGAATCTCGCGGGCGAGCGCTTTCAAGCCGCCGACGAAATCGCGGCACTGATTGGGCCCTGGCTCGCGGCCCGCAACCTAAGCGAAGTGGCCACTGTATTTGATGAACATGGCGTGTGCTGGAGTCGCTATCAGAGCGTCGCCGAGATGGTTCGAACGGATCCGGAATGTTCCGAACTAAATCCTTTGTTCAGCCGGCTTCACCAAGCAGGAATCGGTTCTACCCTGGCACCTGGAACACCACTGAATTTTGCGACCGGTCGTCTGCCGGCAGAGCCGGCACCGCAACTCGGTGCGCATACCGAGGAAATACTGGTGGGGGAGCTCGGAATGAATAGTGGCGAGTTCGGGCGACTATGCGACCAGAAGATCGTCGCAGTGGGTCGCTGAGCCAGCGTTCAAGGTTTGGTATAGGCCGTGCTGCGGCGTGCCCACAATGACGTAGGTGAGCGTCTAGCCGCATACCAAGAACGTTATGAGGTATCAGGTTTCGTCAACACTCGAGCGCTAAATTTTCAGTATTGAAGCAGGTATATGCCGGCCGGGCATAAGTTTTCAGGATCTGTTTTTCGTCGTTCGCGACAATGTGCGGAGTAACTCCATCAATAACGCTGTATGGGTAGTCAACGGGCTGGTACACGAAAAGGACGAAAAAATGGCGCCATTTTCCAGACTGTTCCTTGCGCCATGCTAATGAGGAGCGCTACATGAGCGGCAATACTTGCCGACTTTACCCTAGGGAGTATGCGTCCCGAAATCCGGATAAGCCGGCGGTCATAATGGCTGAAAGCGGCGCCTCTATGAGTTACAGGGAACTCGACGGCTATGCCAACAGGCTGGGCCGGCTGTACCAATGGCTTGGCCTGAAGACTGGGGATCATGTGGCGTACTGTCTCGGGAATCGTCTTGAATGCCCGGCAGTTCAGTGGGGCGCACATTACGTCGGACTCTATTACACATTCGTCAGCACGCGCCTTGCTGCCCAGGAAGTCGGGTATATCATTTCCGACTGCGAGGCCCGAGTCGTGGTCGTCAGCGCGAATACGCCGTCCGCGATTATCGACGAACTGCGTGCGTTGCCGACGGCGCCGCGAATTTACAGCCTAATAGGCTTTCTGGGCTCAGTTACCTAAATGAGGCGATTGAGGCCTTCGACAGCGGTCCGATCCGCAACACGGTAGAGGGCAGCGAAATGCTCTACTCATCAGGCACCACCGGGCGACCTAAAGGGGTGAAGCCCAGCCTAACCGGCAAGCCTCTGGGCGCGACAGCAACTGTTGCGAGACTGATGCGGCGAGGATTCGGTGTCACGGAAAGCTCTGTCTTTCTTTCACCCGCTCCTTATTATCATGCGGCGCCCATGAAATGGGGGCACGGGATTACGGTCCTCGGTGGGACTCTGGTAATCATGGAAAAATTCGAGGCCGAAAAGGCGTTGAAGGCGATAGATCGTTACAAGATCACGCATAGTCAGTGGGTGCCCACGATGTTCCATCGCCTGTTGGAGGTGCCGGATGCAGTTAAAACACAGTATGACTTGTCCAGTATGGAAGTCGCCGTTCACGCAGCCGCGCCATGCCCCATTCCTACGAAACGGGAAATGATCGATTGGTGGGGCGAGATCATTTATGAGTTCTATTCCTGCACTGAAGGTATTGGCGTGACCTTTACTGATAGTCAGACATGGCTGCAGCGGCCTGGTACTGTAGGGCGGCCTCTGCTAGGCGAAGTACATATCGTTGATGCCGAAGGCCGCGAATTGCCAGCCGGCACGGACGGTCTAGTGTATTTTTCTGGTGGTGTGCCGTTCAGTTATCACAACGACGAAAACAAGACCCGTGATTCTCACACCGAGCTAGGGTGGGCGACCGTGGGTGATATAGGGCATCTTGACGAAGATGGGTACCTTTATCTTACCGATCATCAGAGCAACATGATCATTTCCGGCGGCGTTAACGTGTATCCGCAGGAAGCGGAGAACGTACTCAGTACTCATCCCAGGGTCGCCGACGTGGCCGTTATCGGGACGCCACATCCGGATCTTGGTGAGGAGGTCAGGGCGATCATCCAGCCGGCTGCGGGTATATTGGGCGACGAGGAACTGGCGCGAGAAGTCATCGCGTTCTGCAGGGAGCAGCTCTCGCCGATCAAGTGCCCGCGCCAGGTAGACTTCAGGGATAACTTGCCGCGTGAGCCAAACGGCAAACTCATCAAGCGGCTCCTTAGAGACGAATATCGACAAGCGCTGACTACTTGAGTCCAAACCGAAGTTAGATATGACATCACTGCTGGGGCTTGAAAGGCACCGAATTTTCCAGACCTCGCTGGTTTGTGGACCACGAGTGGCGCTTGTCTGCGCGCCGGCAAGCTTTATCGCTCCAAGAGGCTGTCCGAGCTTAACGAAGCTGATCATACTCGGCTTGAGCAACTGAACAATCACCTGATCTACGATCTGCGTGTCTCAGGCACAGGGCGAATGCACCGAATCGACCCCCGTTGAGCTGGCAAGGCCTACATTTCTTGCCTGCCGATTGCCCTGATCCCGAAGCGGTGTTCCAAGAGTTGTTCCGTGGGGGCTAAGTGCCGAGCGTACAGCCGGTCTGCGACTGCATGCTGGCTACAACTGGATACTTCCTACTGCCTATATTGCAGCGCTGCTAGGTATCTGTGACTGGTTAAGCGAGGGCGGGGCGGCCCACTGTTGATGCGTTGCATCACGGGCAAGGACCGAACCGGGGTGGTATGCGCCATTTTGATGCTTGCGCTAGTTGTACGCCGAAGGATGTCGTGATGCAAGAATATATGTGAGTAACCGTCTTTTCGGGCGGCAACGAATATTGAACTGGCTTGCGACCACCAAATGGTGGTTAAGAAGGAGCGGGCGCCGTACTTGCAGTTGCCCCTGAATATCCGGATGCCGCATTGGATGAGATTACGGTCAGCGGATTGGATGATTCTGTTTAGCAAGAAATCAGACTGGCGCAGAACAGGCCTTCGATCTTGGTACAGGAGGTCGTGGTCTGAGTGGGTTGCAGATCCAAAAGCCGTGCACGTCGGGAATGATCGTTGGTTCGTCGTCCGTTGAGATTGGTCAAGATGCTGGCGCGCCATCACGCCTGAGCTATGACGAGGTCGGGACCTGATGGCTGCCAACACTTTAGGAGTTAGTAGCGCCGTGCGCCAGCCACGGAGGCACCTGCTTTCATGGCGAAGACGACCTGGCGCAATGCTGCCACTGGGCGCGGCATAGGACACGCGTTTGCTTCGCAGTTAAACTGCGCCGCCCTTTTGAAAAGTGCATCAAATCTGCGACTTCGTCCGGGCGAGGGCGAGTTAGTTAGAACTAACGCGATGGAGGCCGAATATCTTGACACGGGTGAATGCTTCGCTGCGGTGTTCGGCTTTCATTCGTGGTAACTAACTCGCCAAACTAAGGCTATGTCACCGTTAATTCGTGATAAAATATAACTCATTGATGTCGCGATGATTGTTCTCGATGAAAGATGTCGATTTTAACCAGTGGTTAGCCAGCCTTCCGGCGCTGAGCGCAGCGCAGAAACAGCGGCTTGCAACCGCTTTGACCGGCGCTGATCCGGTAACGACGGTCGCCAACGAGTTGGACGCGCTGGGCGTATCGCATTGCCCGCATTGTGCGGCGGGTTCGCCGGCGCGCTTTGGCCATGCCAGTGGCCTTCAACGCTATAAATGCCATGCCTGTCGCCGCACATTCAACGCGCTGACGGGCACGCCGCTTGCGCGGCTGCGTCATCGCGATGCCTGGCGCGTATTCGCCCAAACCTTGATCGACGGCGAGAGTGTGCGTCGGTCGGCCGCCAAGGCCGGCGTTCAACGCAATACGGCCTTTCGTTGGCGCCACCGATTTCTGGCCGCGCCGGCAGACATGCAGGCCAAGCGACTGGCGGGTATTGCCGAAGTGGATGAGACGTTCATGCGCCGATCGTACAAAGGCTCGCGGTCGCTGGAACGTCCGCCACGCCAGCGTGGCGGCGGTACGAAGAAAACCCGTAAAGGCCGTGACCCCGACGACGAAGTCGGGGTGTTGGTCATGCGCGATCGGGAAGGTCATACGTTGTCCAACGCGTTGGAGACGGTCGATCATCGAGCCATTGATGACACGGTCGGCCATCGTCTGGAACGAGAAGCGGTGTTGTGCACCGATGGCGCGTCGGTCTATCAACGCTATGCCCAGTATCGCGGCGTCACGCATGAGCCGGTCAATCTTGCCCAGGGCATTCGCGTGCGGCGTCCAGCGTTTCACGTGCAAAACGTCAATGCGTATCACAGCCGGTGGAAAGGCTGGATGGACCGCTTTAACGGCGTGGCGACGCGCTACCTCGACCACTATCTGGGCTGGCATCGAATGCTCGACGCGGTCGGCGACTCAGTCATGCCGCATGGGGTGCTGGCCGCAGCCCGCGGACATGCGTATCAACACTCAACGATGACATAGCCCAAACTAAGCAGCGCATGCGCGGGCGTTCGACTCTCTATGGTACATCCATGATTAATACCAATCCGATCAACCGACGTATTGGCTATCTGCCGGACACCAAGGTAACGCCTCCGGTCACCGGGCGCGCGGAAGTTCCTCGGCAGCAGGCGCTTGACCGTGTGATTCGCTCGGACCATTGCCGATTGGTGTTAGTACAGGCGCCAGCCGGCTTCGGCAAGACAACGTTTATGAACCAGCTAGTGGCTCATTACAGGACCGGCGGTATGGCGCCATCCTGGTTGACGCTCGACCCGGGCGACAATGACGTTTCGAAATTTTTGGCCGCATTCGTGACTTCCCTCGAACGAGTGAATGGCGAGCGCAACGTAGGCGACGACTGCCCGGTTCGCAATGCGGATATAGTGGCCTCGATCATGGACTTGATCGTAGAAAGCCCGAAGCCACGCGCAATCTTCTTCGACGATTTTGAATCCCTGCACAATCCAGTCGTAACCAATCTGATTGCGCGGGGTATTGACGCTCTCCCCGCGAATTCCCTGGTGGTTATTGGAACGCGAAGTCTTCCCGATATCGGACTTGCTCGCCTTCGGGTCAAGGGTGTGTTGACCGAGATTGACGGCGCTCTCTTACGCTTTACGATCGCGGAAGTCGGGACGTTTTTTACGCAACGACCGGGCGTCTCGCTAAACCCCCAGCAGATCGAACACCTGCAGACCAGCACCGAAGGCTGGCCCGCCGCACTCTGGCTCGCTTCGCTGGCGCTAGAGCGCCGCCGTGACCCCGAGCGGTTTCTATCTACCTTTTCGGGTTCCGATACTGCGCTTGCGAATTATCTGGCTGAAGACGTGCTCGGGGCGCTGCCCTTGCCCCTGTACCAATTTCTGCTACGCACCAGTGTGCTCGAAGAGTTAAATGAGCCGCTCTGCAATGCCCTTAGCAACCGGAGCGATAGTCTCAACGTACTGCTCGAGCTCGAACGGCTTAACCTGTTTGTAAGCCCAGTGGATGAGAGAGGGGGGCGTTACCGCTACCACAGTCTTTTTCGCGGTTTTCTGCTCAACCAGCTCGAGAATCATCACCACCAGGAACTGGCTTCCTTGCACGTCGCCGCATCACACGTGTTTGTCGAAATGCATCGGCCTATACCAGCTATTCGGCATGCGCTGAAGGCCAGAGCTCCGGAAGTGGCCTTGCCCTTGCTTTACCAGCATGTCGACCAACTTATCAGCGAAGGGCGCCTTCGCTTTCTCGCGAGTTGTTTGGAAGATTTGCCCAAAGGGGAGCTCGAACACCATCCACATCTACATATAAATCACGCTTGGTGTGTCGCCTTCACGCGCGGTGCCAAGGAGGCTTGGGCCCTAGTGGCGGCCCTGGAGGGGGCCAATCTCCCCGCCGAACCTGCGGCACATCTGATGGCCTTAAGACCGATGCTTCTCGCGATGATGGATCGTATTGACGAAGCGCACGAGCAGGGCATGAAGGCGCTACCAGATATGGATACAGGGTATCCGTTTGCCCAAGCGATGCTGTATCAAGCACTCACGCAGACAAGCATCATCCTGGGCTTGCATGAGGACGCCCGTCGCTTCGTCGACAAGGCGCGCCACGTAAAGGGCGAGGCGACGGGTAACTTCGGCCTTGTGCTGGCCGAATCCGCTGAGGCCCTTCTCGATCTCATGGGCGGACGACTAAGCCAGTCTACAGCGCGATTGCAGCTGACCTTGAAAAATTTTAGTTCTGGCTATGGGCGCACGGGTAACAGCAATCCGCTAGCTGCTATTCAACTCGCCGAAGCGTTATATGAGTGTAATGAGGTCGAAAATGCACGGAGGCTGCTCGAGACCTACTCCCCCCTAGTACAGGATTTGGGCCCTCCGGATGCAATGATCTCGGCCCAGGTGCTCCTGTCGCGGCTGGTGCATGACGAGGGCGATCGTTACCGGGCGTTGGAGCTGCTCACTGAACTCGAAACAACAGGCCACCGACAGGGTCTGATGCGGGTGATTGCCAGTGCACGTCTGGAACGATCTCATCGCTGGCTGGATGACGGCGACGAAGCCGGGGCACTAGAACAAATCAACTCCGCAGAGCAGACTTATGAGTGGGTGGCAACAGACCGCTACTGGTTCGTGGCAAACGACACCTTGACGCCGGCGATCTCGCGTTTTCGCTGGCTGATTCGCACTGGCTCCTGTTCAAAGGCGATACCCAGGATACGGGACGAATTGGCTCAAGCCGACCGAGCAAAGCGCGCACGGCGAGTCCTCAAGCTGCGCATTCTACTGGCAGAAGCACTTCTCCGTGACGGTCAGCGCCGTATGGCTTTTCGCACCATGACTAGAACGCTGAATAAGGCCGAGCCTGATGGGTTTGTCCGCACTTTCATTGAGGAAGGTTCGACAATACAGGAAATGCTGTGCGAGATTCGGCGCAATCAATCGGCTGAACATGGCGCGTTGAAATCGAGTTCCAACGATATGGAACACCCGCCCCCGCGTGCGATGGCTCCCGGTCTCGACAGCGATACTCTGATAGCCAATGCTGGGCGCGATCCGCTTACCCGCAAGGAATTACAAGTGCTCGAGTTGCTCGCCCGAGGGTTTTCGAACAATGCGATGGCCGAACGACTTTTTGTTTCGGAGTCGACGGTACGAACCCACCTGCGCAACATCAATCTCAAGCTGCACGCAAGCAACCGTACAGAAGCTGTCGCGATCGCCAAAGAAATCGGCATATTAGCCTGATATACCTGTCCCGAGAGTGTGTTCAGTAATACGGAGTCCCGGCCCTCGCTGATCGACTCAGTCCCCGAGACCCCTGCTGTGGGTTGAGGGCCGGGAAATTGCGTAATGTCTGCGGTCGTGGCTGGGGAATCACTGGGCCGATCTAGGTTATCTCCATCGAAGGGTTCTACCCCGTTTCCGCGGACGGTTGAGAACAGGTTAACGGATACTTTCGATCTTCGGTTGCCATGCGCTGACGAATACGCGGATTATGGAAGCGTTCGATATAGTCGAAGACGTCGGTCCGGG
>Ga0207906_1000127_pt1 | contig 54767 bp, 56 predicted proteins | sample LinPmetageLP37_FD_184050 | JGI IMG/M metagenome (GOLD analysis project Ga0207906, IMG submission 184050) | Marine viral communities from the Pacific Ocean - LP-37 (SPAdes) | ecosystem: Environmental > Aquatic > Marine > Oceanic | place: Pacific Ocean | collected 2010-06-16 | reverse complement strand
CGAGTCACTGTCCTGATATTTCGTATCCGAAATACCTCGGCCAGCGCCCACACGAATTACTTGGTTAACTTTTTAAAGAGCGTTCGGGGCTTGCCCGATCAAGGTGGCGTATTCTACATCGAATCGCCGCCTTGTCAACCGCTTTCTGAAGAATTTTGAAACTCGAAATCTTCAACTAATTCAAACGGTTGTCTTTCAATTTCTGGCCCGCCTCAGTGGCGTGCCCCTCGAAAGAGATGCGTATTCTACAGAGCTCACTCCGACTGTCAACGCGGTTTTCAATATTTTCTCAAAAACCTTACTTTTCGATCAATCCGTGATCACTACGCGAGCAATTTTCTTCTTACCCGCCTGCACAACGCAGTCGTCGCCCAGATTAAAGAAGCGATCACCCTCGTGCTTTTCACCATCAATAAAGACAGCGCCACGCCCAAGTACGTCTCTGGCAGCGGCCCCATTCTTCACCAACCCTGCGAGGCGAAGCACTGTAGCAACGGGCAACTGCTCCTGCCCGGAGAGGGAAACCTCGATAGTCGGCACGTTCTCGGGTATTTCACCCAGGCCCACCCGGTTACCCGCGGACTTGTGCGCTGTCGCCGCCGCCTCAGCGTCATGGAAGCGAGTGATAATTTCTTCTGCCAGCAGCTTTTTGTAGTCCTGCGGATTTGCACCTCCGGACACTGCAGCACGAAACTCATCCACTTCCGCCAACGGCCGGAAGCTCAGCAATTCAAAATAACGCCACAGGAGGTCATCCGGCATGGACAACAGCTTGGTGTACATTTCACCGGGCGAATCATTAACGCCGACATAGTTGCCCAACGACTTTGACATCTTCTGGACACCATCCAGCCCTTCCAGCAACGGCATGGTCAATACAGCCTGCGGCTTCTGACCATAGTGCTTCTGGAGAATCCGCCCCATCAAGAGGTTGAACTTCTGATCTGTCCCGCCCAGCTCCACATCAGCCTCAAGGGCGACCGAGTCATACCCCTGAACCAGTGGATACAGGAACTCATGAATGGCGATGGGCTGCTCGGCACGGTAGCGCTTGGTGAAATCATCGCGCTCGAGCATACGGGCAACCGTATACTGCCCCGCCAGACGAATCATGTCAGCCGCAGAAAGCTTGCTCATCCAGTCGGAGTTAAACACCACACGTGTCTTTTCCTTATCCAGGATCTTGAACACCTGCTCTTTATAGGTAATGGCGTTGGCAGCAACCTGCGCTTCCGTCAGAGGCGGGCGAGTTGCACTCTTGCCGGTGGGATCACCGATCATTCCGGTGAAATCCCCTATAAGGAAGATCACTTCATGCCCCAGGTCCTGGAACTGTCGCAGCTTGTTGATCAGAACCGTATGGCCCAAGTGAAGATCTGGGGCCGTAGGATCGAATCCGGCCTTTATCCTGAGAGGGCGCCCCTCCCGGAGCTTCTCAATCAACCCTTCCTCGGGGATCAACTCATCCATGCCGCGTTTGATAACGGCCAGCGCCTCATCAATAGATGCCATGTACCACACACCCTCAATTCTGATCATTTGGGCCGGACGACAGTTACAGAGATCTACAAAAGAAATCTGTGCGTTACCAGCACCCCTGTTAAAGTGTACCTGCTCAGTTTTTGAACAAAGCCGCGTATTTAAGGCCGGGTATTATAACAATCCCGGCCTCAGAAATCCGGCCAGTATGCCAGTAACGGTAATGTTTGATGCTGTCCTGAGCGCATTTTATACGGTAATCTGTTGGACTATACTTGAACAACAGCTTTAATTAGGTAGTACAACCTACCGGAATACCGATTAAAACGGATGCGACACGTGCTGAAAATGTTTCCGAAAACCCATATCACCATTGCCGCTGCGACCAGTGTTGTCGTTGCAGCCGCTATTCTGATGAGCCCCAGCGCCGATGTAGAAGCCAATAGAATGGCTTACTCGCTGGATCTCGACGAAGGCACCGTCAAGTCGTCAGGCAAGCCGACTCCCCGCATGAACGAACAGCCCGCTGCCGACAAGATGCCAGAAGAAGACGCAACAGTAGCACCTGAACTGGCATCCATCAGCGACGAGCCTCAGCTACCCGAAGCACTGGACACCGCTGCGGCCATGGCTGAGGTCAGCGAGCCAGAGCTGCAATGGCAGGAATACAAGATCAAGTCCGGCGACACACTTTCATCCCTGTTCGGCAAGGCCGGCTTCAACGACGGCATCATGCTGTCTGTGATCCACGGCTCTGGCGAAGCCGATAAGCTTCAGCGGCTCTATGCTGGCGAAACCATCGCGTTTGCAACCAATGACGCCGGAGAACTCGCTGCCATAGACCTCCAGCGCAACCTGCTGGAAACCCTTCACGTTGAAAAAACCGAAGAAGGTTTTACCGGCGAAACCGTGGTCCGCGAGCCTGACGTTAAACCGGCATTTGCGTCAGGCGTTATTGACGGCTCCCTCTATGTGGCGGCGCGCGAAGCCGGCATGAGCGACAGACTGGCCATGGAAATGGCGGGCATCTTCGGGTGGAACATCGACTTCGTATACGACGTTCGCAAGGGTGACCGGTTCGAAGTGGTGTATGAGGAACTGTATCTGGACGGCGAGAAATTCGACACTGGCAACATTCTGTCTGCTCGCTTTATCAATCGGGGCAAAGAGGTTATTGCCCTGCAGTACACTGACAGCAACGGTGATACTGACTATTACAGCCCGGACGGCAGCAGCATGCGCAAGGCGTTCCTGCGCACACCCATCAACGCCCGCGTCTCTTCTTCCTTCAACCTTCAGCGTCGTCACCCGGTGCTGGACGTCGTTCGCCCGCATGAGGGCACTGACTACGCCGCGCCTCCAGGCACTCCCATTAAGGCGGCTGGACATGGCAGGGTACAGTTTGCCGGATGGAAAGGCGGCTATGGCCGCACGGTCATTCTCAAGCACGGCGACAACATTACCACTCTCTATGCCCACATGAGCCGTCTCGGCAAAGGCATCAAGACCGGCACCAAGGTCAAGCAGGGCGACACCGTTGGCCATGTTGGCTCTTCCGGCATGGTGACCGGGCCCCACCTGCATTATGAATTCCGGGTCAACGGCTCTCCGAGAAACTCGCGAACGGTCAAGCTCCCTGATGCGAAACCGGTACCCAAGTCAGAAATGGCTCGCTTCAAGGGATTTGCGGAACAGCAAGTTGCCAAGTTCGAACTGTTCCGCCAAAACTACCAGCATCTAGCCCTGGCCGCTGACGAGTGAACTGAATGAAAGCCTGGATTGGATTGATGTCAGGCACCAGCATGGACGGCATTGACGCCATACTGGTGTCGTTCAACGGTCAAACAATCCAGGTGCATGCCTCCCACACCACCGCCTACCCGGACGACATACGCAGACGGCTGGTCAATCTCGGCCAGAACCGGGGAACGCCGGATGATGTCGGCGAGCTTGATCACGCCGTCGGCTCACTGTTCGCCCTCGCGGCGGAAACTGTGATCGGGAAGTCCGGTTTCCCGGCCTCATCCATCAACGCCATCGGCAGTCACGGTCAGACCCTACGTCACCACCCTGATAGTTCAGCACCTTTTTCCCTGCAGATTGGCGATCCCACTGTTATCACTGAACGAACCGGCATCACGACCGTGGCAGACTTCAGGCGGCGCGACCTGGCAGCAGGCGGTCAAGGAGCGCCACTGGTGCCGGCATTCCACAAAGCCTTCTTTAGCGCTGAAGGCGAGAGCCGGTGCATCCTTAATCTTGGCGGCATCGCCAATATCACCCACCTTCCAGCGGGCGCCAATGAGCCGATCACCGGTTTTGATACAGGCCCTGCGAACGCGCTGATGGATGCCTGGTGCATGGATCAGACTGGCCGGGCGTTTGACGAGGATGGCGCATGGGCCGAGGAAGGGGAGATCAATCAGGCACTGCTAAGCGACCTGCTTTCGGATGCCTACTTTTCGCGACAGCCACCCAAGAGTACGGGTACCGAAAAGTTCAATATTGAGTGGATCAGGACTCAATTACGTCGTCACCCGGACCTTTCCGGCGCCGACGTACAACGCACCCTGCTCGAATTAACTGCAGTATCCGTCGCGCAGCAGTTGCCGCAATCGCCGGGAATGACAATATTTGCGTGTGGGGGCGGTGCTAAAAACAGGATTCTGATGCGGGCTCTGCAGCGAACCTGTAGCCCGGCCCGCCTCGCGTCAACAGATGACCTGGGCCTGGACCCGCAATGGGTAGAACCGGCGGCCTTTGCCTGGCTCGCAAGCCAGACACTCGCCGGCAAGCCCGGCAATGTTCCGGAAGTTACAGGCGCAGAGGGGAAAAGAATACTTGGGGCGGTGTACTACGCCTGAACACGCACGTCAGATCGAGAAGGAGCTACCACAGCCACAGGTGGAGCTGGCATTGGGGTTCTGAACGACAAATTGCGACCCCTGCAACCCTTCCTGATAATCCACGGTTGCCCCGACCAGATACTGGTAACTCATAGGATCCACAAGCAACATCACGCCATCCCTTTCGATGACCGTGTCTTCCTCATCCTGCGCTTCATCGAATGAGAAACCATACTGGAAACCGGAACAGCCGCCACCGGTCACAAACACGCGAAGCTTGAGGTCGAAGTTGCCCTCCTCATCCACCAGCTCCCGTACTTTGGATACCGCGCTGTCACTGAAAAACAGCGGTGTGATTGCCTGTTGCTGAACTACACTCAAGTCCGCCTCCGGTTACAGAAAAATCTGACCTGATTATCATATTCCTGACTAAAACAATCAACTATTCCTTGCCAGGTACCTCTACCGACTCTTCCTCCGCCTGCTTCTCTTCAGGAATGACTCTGCCGGCAGCATCAGATTGCTTGTCCCTGCTCAACAAACCCGCGGGCTCGTTCTGGTGAACCAGGCTCCCGTTAACGGACGCGCCCATAGCCATCTCGATCAGATTGTAATAGACATTGCCATGGATGGAGGCTTTTTCGGCCAGTTCAAGGTGCGTTGACGCGTACACATCGCCGTGAACCGTGCCGTTTACGATCACATGAGGGGCGACAATGTCACCCTCCACGGAACCCACCTCAGACACCCTTAACACCGCGTCGCCGCCTTCTTCGGCAACGACCCGGCCGCGGATAGTGCCATCCACATGCAGTCCGCCGGAGAAATGCACATCCCCCTTAACCGTCGTGCGGGACGAAACCAGGGTATCGAAGTGCCCAGCGGGGCGCCTAGGTTTCTGTTTCTTTTTGCCAAGCATTTTAGTTCTCCGTCAATTCATCCCAATCAAAAGTTCGTTCGGCCTGGGACGATTTACTGCCTTCTGCACGGGCGACCACCTGCAGCTCAACCGGCTCGAAACCGTCCGGCACTCGTAAAAGCCCCTCTATATCCTGAAAATACCGGAAGCGGAACTTGACGCCCAGATCGTCGATATCGTCCGACAGGTCCCTCAGCGCGATCACTTCTTTCTCTTCATTTCGCATACCAATGACGTTCACCGCGACCACGCCCGATATATAACTCTTGTTGTCACCGATCTGGGTGAGCACCAGCTTAAAACCATAGGTGTCGTCCTGGCGCCCCTGCTGCATCGTGAACCGATCCACCTGCAGCCCTTTGCTGGTTTCCGAAGGTGCCATGATGTTTTTATAGAAAGTCAGATCCGCTTTCAGTGACGCGATCCGGGTTTCCAGATCAACAATGCTCCTTCTCGCCTGATTCAGGGCTTGTGCATCTATGGTTCGCCCCCGCTCCAGGTTGACCAGTTGCTGGCTGGCCTCGCGGTTTTGCTCTCGAAGGTCTTCAACCTGCTCTTCCAGCAGGTCGCGGGACTCTTCGGCAGTTGAAAAACGGAATCCACCCTGCGCCATACCGGTCACATACCCCAGCACCGCAGCGAGGATGGAAAACGTCAGCAATATCAAGCTTCGGCGCAGCCGGTACCCCGGGCGATGCCGGATGACAACGTATTCTTCAGCGGGTTTTCTGTGTTCGCTCACCGGTCAGACCTATGGTAGCAGCGCGGGCGCTTCCAGCCCGAGGGTTTCCTTGAGGTCAAACATGATGTTCATGTTCTGGACCGCCTGCCCTGCCGCACCTTTTACCAGGTTATCAATGACCGATGAAACGATCACAATATTGCTCTGCTCCTGCCGGTGAAGAGCCATACGGCAGTTGTTGGCACCACGGACACTGCGGGTTTCCGGATGACTGCCAAATGGCATCACGTCCACAAAAGGCTCATCCCGGAAGCGGTCTTCGAACAGCGACTGGAGACGGTCAAAATCAGCAGGGTTCCGAAGCTCTGCGTATAGCGTTGCCTCGATCCCCCGGACCATCGGAATCAGGTGTGGCACGAAGGTAACACCGACATCACCACCCGCCGCCTGGGACAGGCCCTGACGAATTTCCGGGAGATGGCGATGGCCGGATGCGCCATAGGCCTTGAAGCTCTCACCCACCTCACCGTGCAGCATACCGATCTTGCCCTGACGTCCGGCACCGCTGGCGCCCGACTTGGCGTCCGCGATCAGTCGTGACGGATCGACCAGCCCGCTCTCCAGCAATGGCAGAAAGCCCAACTGGACAGCTGTGGGATAACAGCCCGGGTTAGCCACCAGTTGTGCTGTACGGATCTTGTTCCGCACCACTTCCGGCAGGCCATAAACCGCTTTCTCCGCCCATTCGGGACTTTCATGAGGCATGCCGTACCACTCGGCCCAGACATCCAGATCCCGGAGGCGGAAGTCCGCTGATAGATCCACAACACGGGTTCCGGCAGCCATCAGTTCCGGCATCATCCGCATGGCCACACCGTGGGGCGTGGCGAAAAAGACCAGATCACAGGCTGCCAGCGTTTTTACGTCCGGCTCGGAAAAGGCAAGGTCGTAGTGGCCGCGAAGGTTCGGATACATATCTGCGACCGGCATGCCGGCCTCGGAACGCGAGGTGATGCAACTCACCGTCACGTCCGGATGAACCGCAAGAATCCTCAGAAGCTCAACACCGGTATAACCGGTTCCACCTACAATGCCTACTTTTATCACCTGTTTCTCCAGCTGAAATCGGGTTCATAACACACCTATAGTCTAACATGATAAACCAATGACTTATTGCAGCCCGAGCGGCGCTGGTTACAATATCGTCAAGAAACCACTCGTCCCTGGAAAACCGGCGTTCATGCGTAAACTGAGAAACAAGATCACTGGAAACTTGATCCCGGTTTTCCGGCGCCGGCTGTCCGGTGTCGACGCATTGCCACAACTGGCGGTTCTCGGATTGCTATCCGGCCTGTTTACCGGTGGCGTGATTCTGGCTTTTCGCCTGGCCATCGAATGGCCACTCGAGTACTTCCTGCCTGGCGACGGCTCCGAGTCGTTTGAAGAGCTGGACATTCTTACCCGCGCCATCCTGCCGTTGGCCGGCGCCATTGCGCTGGGCCTGCTGATGCACAACCTGGCAACCCACGACCGCAAGGTTGGCATCGTGCACGTCATGGAACGCCTGAACTACCATCAGGGCTATATTTCCGTTCGCAGCGCCCTCGTCCAGTTCGCCACCGGTGTCAGCACCGTTGTTACCGGCCAATCCGCCGGCCGGGAAGGCCCCGCCGTACATCTTGGGGCGGCCATCTCCAGCTTGATGGGGCAATGGATGCGGCTACCCAACAACAGCATCCGGACATTGGTTGCCTGCGGCTGCGCGGCCGCTATTTCCGCGTCGTTCAACACCCCGATTTCCGGCGTTATTTTTGCCATGGAAGTGGTGATGATGGAATACACCATCGCCGGTTTCACCCCCATCATCCTGGCATCCGTGACCGCGGCGGTGGTCACTCAGGCCGCGTACGGCTCGGAGCCAGCGTTCAGTGTGCCGCCGCTGACCATGAACTCCCTGCTGGAAATCCCATGGATCATCGCCATCGCAATCATTATCGGGGTCGCGGCGGCGGCCTTTATACAACTGATCGACACCACCGGACGCCACCACCATCGTCCGGTATTACTGCGACTCACCATCGCCGGACTTCTCATGGTGCCCTTTGCCATCGTTGTACCGGAAGTGATGGGGATCGGGTACGACACGGTGCAGTTCACGATCGACAACCAACTGCCCTTCTGGCTATTGCTGGGCGCCGGCATCGCCAAGTTGTTGATCACTTCGGTCACCCTCGGCCTTGGCATGCCCAGCGGCGTGATTGGCCCCACCCTGTTCATGGGAGCCACACTGGGAGGAGCCATGGGATTGATTGGCGCCCAGATACTGCCGGATATGGCATCGTCCGTGGGCTTTTACGCCATGCTGGGCATGGGCGCCATGATGGGGGCCGTGCTGCAGGCGCCACTGGCAGCGCTCATGGCGCTGATGGAACTTACCAGGAATCCCCACATTATTCTGCCAGGCATGCTGATCATTACGACCTCGAGCCTGGTAACCAGCGAAGCCTTTGGCAAGAAATCTTTGTTCCTGACCATACTCAAGAGCCAGGGCCTGAGTTACCAGAACTCGCCGGTTATCCAGGCTTTACGGCGCGTGTCCGTTGGCGCCATCATGGACAGGAACATCCTGCGCACCGAACGCTTCCTGTCGCGTGAAGAAGCCAGAAAAATCCTCAAATCCGAACCAAAATGGCTGGTGGTGGAAGGCAGTAGCGGCCCCACTGGCCTGCTGCCGGCGGTGGATCTTGCTCGCTACATGGAAGACACCAAAGCGCCGGCAACGGACAGCGAAGAAGACACAACACCTGAGCAGATTGACCTGATGGACATTCCCGCCAATCGCCGGGACATCGCACCGGTGCAGTACCAGGCGACCCTGGAAGAAGCACTGAACGAATTTGACCAGACCAGCGTAGAAGCCCTCTACGTGCAGCGTCATGTTGCCCCAATGATCCAGCGCGTCTATGGCATTGTGCTGAAATCGGATATCGAGAGCTACTACCAATACCGACGGAGTTGATGAATGTTGTGGGTCAAAGCCCTGCATATTGTGTCCATGGTGTGCTGGTTCGCCGGCCTTTTCTACCTGCCAAGACTGTTCGTCTATCACGCCGCCTGTGAGGACGAACCTGGCCGCCAGCGCTTCAAGATCATGGAGCGCAAGCTCTATCGGGGAATCACCACACCGTCTATGGTAGCAACGGTTGTTTTTGGTCTCTGGCTCATCGGTTACAATGTCGAAGGTTATATGAGCCAGGGCTGGATTCACGCCAAACTGTTGTTGGTGGTCCTGCTGATCGGCTACCACTTCTACTGCGGACATCTGGTGAAGGTGTTCCGCGATGACCAGAACACCCGTAGCCACGTGTTCTACCGCTGGTTTAACGAGATGCCTGTTCTGGCACTGGTCGCCATCGTCATTCTCGCTGTCGTCAAACCCTTCTGAGGAGCCCGACTATCAACCTTAACAGCCGTCCTCACGTTCTGATTATTTCTGGCCTGGATCCCTCCGGCGGCGCCGGCATCCAGGCTGATATCCAGGCAGTGACCGCCCTGGGCTGTCACCCGCTGCCTGTGTTGTCCTGCCTGACCGTGCAAGACACCCGGAACGTCTACAACGCCACCGCAACGGATCCGGACATCGTCCGCCAACAACTGGAATGCCTGGCCGGGGACACCCCCATTCATGCCATCAAAACCGGAGCCCTCGGCAACGCCGATGTGGTGGATGTACTGGTGGATTTTCTCGCCAACCACCCGGACATCCCTCTGATTACCGATCCGGTGATCAAGGCCGCCGGTGGCGGCGACCTCGCCGACGAAGCGCTGATTGCACGCATGAAGGAACGCCTGTTCCGACACGCAGAGATGATTACGCCCAACAGCATTGAATTGGCCCTGCTGGGCGAGAACGAAGATCCGGCGCAAGCGGCCCGCAAGCTGCTAAACGCTGGTTGCCAGTCCGTATTGGCCACGGGGGGGCATGGCGAAGGCGAGGACATCATCAACACTCTCTACCACCAGTCTGAAGAACCGTCCCATTTTTACGTTGAGCGGGTTGGTGGTGAGTATCACGGCACCGGGTGCACCCTGGCGGCCTCGATCGCCGCTGGCAGGGCATCAGGCCTCTCAGCCGGGGCAGCGATTGACCAGGCGCAGGACTATGTCCTCCGTGCGATCCGGCACGCACTGCGAGTCGGCAAAGGGCAACCGGTACCCGACCGGGGCATTCCATGGCAGAGCTAACGCCTTCCGGCACTTTCAGTGCCCAGGCCATCGCCAAGGGCCTGAAGCCAGGCCTCTACGCCATTACCGACAGCCAACTGTTACCGGAAGACCGACTGCTGGTCGCGGTTGAGGCGGCCCTTCGAGGCGGGGCCGTGTTGGTACAGTACCGTGAAAAAAAGGCGCCGGAGCCAGAACGGCTGAAACAGGCGCAGGACCTGGCGGCCCTTTGCCACAATGCCCGCGTGCCGCTGATCATCAACGATGATCCCGAACTGGCCCGTCGCTGCGGAGCCGCCGGTGTGCACTTGGGTCAGTCCGATGGCTCCCTGGCCCTGGCCAGACGGCAGCTTGGTGACCATGCCATCGTCGGTGCAACCTGCCATGCCGACCTGGCACTGGCGTCCCGGGCGGATGCGGACGGCGCCGACTACCTGGCCTTCGGCCGCTTCTTTAACTCAACCACCAAGCCTGACGCACCCGTTGCCGAGCCTTCAGTTCTGACCAAGTCACGGCAGTTTGGCAAACCCGTAACCGCCATTGGGGGCATTACTATAGATAACGGCGAAGGCCTGATCCGCGCCGGCGCCGACCTGCTGGCCGTGGTCGGCGGCCTGTTCGATGGTGACGTTGCCACCGTTGAAGAGCGCGCACGCCGATTTAGCCAGCTGTTTGCGCAACATCACCCACTTTTTTCATCGTCCGTATCTCAGGAGTCCTGAACCATGACCCAGTCCGAAACCCTATTCGAACAGGCTCAGAAATACATCCCTGGAGGCGTCAACTCTCCAGTCCGGGCCTTCCGGGGAGTCGGTGGTACCCCGCTGTTTTTCAAGCACGCCGACGGCGCCTACCTGTACGACGAAGACGATCGCCGCTACATCGATTACATCGGTTCCTGGGGGCCCATGATCCTTGGCCACGGCAACCAGATCATCAAGGATGCGCTCCATGCCCAGGTCGATCAGGGCATCGGTTACGGAGCACCGACAGCGATCGAAACCGAAATGGCCAAGAAGGTCTGCGAACTGGTCCCTTCCATTGACCTGGTGCGCATGGTTAATTCCGGCACCGAGGCCACCATGAGCACGGTTCGACTCGCCCGCGGCTATACCGGCCGAGACAAGATCGTGAAGTTCGAAGGCTGCTATCACGGCCACGTGGATTCACTGCTGGTGAAAGCCGGCTCCGGCGCGCTGACCCTGGGTGTCCCCAACTCACCGGGCATTCCCGCCAGCCTCGCGGAACATACGTTGACCCTGGCGTTCAACGATATTGAAAGTGTTCGGGAAACCTTCGCAAAAATGGGCGATGAAATCGCAGCCATCATCGTTGAGCCAGTGGCGGGCAACATGAACTGCATACCGCCTGTCCCCGGTTTCCTTGAAGCGTTGCGGGAGGTATGCGACGAGCACGGCACGGTATTGATTTTCGATGAGGTCATGACCGGCTTTCGGGTCGCCCTCGGTGGTGCTCAGGAATTTTACGGTGTCACACCGGACCTGACTGCCCTGGGCAAAGTGATTGGCGGTGGACTGCCCGTTGGCGCGTTTGGCGGCAAACGGGAAATCATGGAACACATCTCGCCACTGGGGCCGGTCTATCAGGCCGGCACTCTGAGCGGCAACCCACTGGCCATGTGTGCCGGCCTGGCCACATTGAATGCCATTTCAGAGCCGGGATTCCATGACCGGTTAACGGAAAAGACCAATGCCGTTCGCGATGGGTTGAAAGAGGCTGCGGACAGCACCGGCGTTCCATTGGCAGTTCAAAGTGCTGGCGCCATGTTCGGCTTCTTCTTTGCCGACGCTCCCAAGATCACTCGCTTCGACCAGGTCGTGGCCTGCGACGCAGAGCGGTTCAAGAAGTTCTTCCAGGGGATGCTCAAGGAAGGTGTGTACCTGGCGCCTTCAGCCTTTGAGGCCAGCTTTACCAGCGCAGCCCTGACCGATGACGACATCCGACAGACAACGGAAGCGGCACGCCGTGTCATGAAAACGCTCTGAACGCGACCGATTGACCCCTGATCCCGAAAAGCCTGTCAGCAACAAGGACATGTCTTTCGGGGCCCCAGGGGTGACCCGCATCACACTTCTGACCGCCCAAACCGACCCGGCCCCTCCTGCCGTTGACTTCGCTCACCCTATGATCAAATTATGGTCAGATCTCGGACAAGAGATGCACTGACTGCGACCATCTAACAATCACAAGACAGAAGTCAGCGCATGGACGCCACGCAGTACTGCCTTGAACTGCCCCAAAATGCAGTAGTCGGCACAACCTGTTAGGTCGAGCCGCAGTTTGACAATAAATACAACAGCAAACTGTAGGTGCAACAATGAAACAATGGATCAAGGTATTCGCCATGCTGGTGGCACTGGCATGGTCGGCGCCATCAATGGCCTGGTGGTGGAATTCCACGCCATCCAACTACACCGACACCCGCTATCCGGTGGTGTTGGTTCACGGTATGTTCGGATTCGATTCAATTGCGGGAGTAGACTACTGGTATGGCATTGCCGAAGACCTGCGCAAGTACGGTGCCGATGTCTACACCACCCAGGTACCCGCTCTGGACAGCACCATCGCCAGGGGTGAGGCACTGCTACCACAGATCGCCTCAATCGCAGCGGTTCATGGCAAGGTAAACCTGATTGGCCACAGCCATGGCGGGCCCACCGCTCGATACGTCGCACGGGTAAGGCCGGATCTGGTGGCCTCGGTAACCTCCGTGGGCTCCCCCCACAAAGGCTCACCGGTTGCAGACCTGATCCACGGATCTCCGGCGGACAGTCTTGCGGCATCACTGGGTAACGCACTGGGCAGCCTGATCGACCTGCTCTCCGGTGGCGGCTACAATCAGGACCTCCAGTCCAGCCTCTACTCACTCACCACCGAAGGCAGCGCCGAGTTCAACAACTTCGCCCCCGCCGGCGTTCCGGCCAGTGCCTGTGGTGAAGGCGCCTATTCCAGCAACGGCGTGCGCTTTTATTCATGGGGTGGCACTGGCGTACTGACCAACGTGCTGGACCCATCCGACGTACTTTTGGGCACCACCAGCCTGGCGTTTACGTTCAGCCCCAACGATGGATTGGTAGGCCGCTGCAGCAGCCATTTTGGCAAAGTGATTCGTGATAACTATTTCATGAACCACCTGGATGAGGTGAATCAGGCTCTTGGACTGCATAGTCTGTTCGAGACTGATCCAAAAACCGTCTTCCGGCAGCAGGCCAACCGCCTGAGAAATGCCGGGCTTTAAATAGCCCCGTTCGCCATGGCTGGATACGGATATCCCGCCATGACTTCAGAACACGGTCTCAAACCCGAGCATCACTTCCCGACGGCTGTAGTCATAACGTTCAATGGTACTGCGGTTGTCCAGCATGCTCCATTCCGCCAGCATCATCCATTCCCCGGCCAGTCGGTATTCCGCCAGCAGCGAACCGCGCAACCGGTTATCCGTGCGCCGCTCAGAGACCAGAGCCCCGTTCGACACGAATCGTTGGTCATCCTTGTAGCGGGAGTAACGAACATCGGCCTTGCCGCCCAACGAAAATCGGCCCGACACATAGTGACGGACTTCCGCCGACACAAGATTTCGTATGGGAGATACACTGAAGAACTCCTGCTGTGTCGAGAGATCCCTTCGATGGTTATCTTCCAGCTGATAATGACCGCTCAGAACCCAACTTCCCAACGCTTTATCGGCGCTGGCGCGGAATCGCAGCATTTCTCCATCGTAGGCGCTGTAATCGCTGCCACCGTCAATCGTTGAAACCGAACCACTTACGCTGCATTCAACACCAGAGACCACAGGAGCCAAAACGCACCGATCGGGATGATAGAGCATCTCGACCCGGGCCTCGCGCTCAAGGGGATCACCGCCAAACCAGGATGCCGACAGGCTCAGGGTTGATGTAAGCTCTCCGTCTCCCAGCTCTTTCGGCAACGACGCACCAGTGCTGAGATAAGTGTTATTAAAGGCAGAGTTCCCAGGGTACTGACGAGTGAAAGCAACCCCGTGCAAACTGAGCTCCTTCATTCCGAGTTGAACAGTTCCCGCCGCCAGCGCATCCGCAAACCCGCCTTCCTTATCACTGGAAACATCATCCGGAGTTCCAGCAATATTGTCGTCGTATCCGCCAGCGACGGCGAGATAGCCACTACCATGGCGCTGACCCAATGGAGATTCCGCGGTGACATCAGCCAGCTGGTGACGAGCCAACGTTTGGACTTCTTCAGGTGAATCCTCGCTGGCAGCGCGTTCGAACCACTGGCGGGCGTCGCCCACCTTACCCATCCTCTGCTTTACCAGACCGAGGTTGTAGTAAGCCAGAGGCGCATGAGGCGTTTCCAGCAATGTCAGGAATACGGTTTCGGCCGACCCGAGATCGCCGAGACGGAAGTAAACAACGCCGAGATTGTAGAGTAGGGATGGAGAGTTGGTGCCAGCCGCCCGAGCTCGCTCGAAAAAAATCCGGGCCTCTTCCAGGTTTCCTTGCCGAAAGGCCTCCACACCGGCATCGAAATCCGGCCTATTGGTGACCTCCATGGCCATCGCCGCAGGAGTCGAGGTCATCAGGGCAATAAACAGAATGGCTGATCGTGGGAACCCCAAGCTTTACTCCGGAAATACGCTGTGGTGGCGCCCCTCAAAACAGACGCGTTGAGTGAGGGCACGACAAAAACCGGAGTATAGCAACTGACGAAGTGCTTCGTCGCAGAAGGAAAATTACGATGCCGTATAGTTAGTAAGTAGTTAGCAAGGGAAGCTAGGGCCGGTCGGGACGATTGGAGACATCTGGCAGATCAGGCAACTCAGGCCGCCCCTTTCGCCCATTGTCATTACGGACTTCCCGAGCCCGCTCAGACGCTGCGTTGGCGGCATCCCGCCCTCTCTCGCGTGCGTCCCGGGCCTTATCCGCGGAATGAACCGACTTATCGATGCCACGATCTTTCGACGGTCGACCAAGTGATACCGGTTCACGCAGGTTAATCTCACGCACGACAGATTCCGTAAGGTCTTCGTCGTCTGTAACCATTCTCATGGTCACATCAAGATCATCACTGGCAAAAACCGTTGACGGTCCCACCAAAAACAGGCTGAGACCGACGAAACAGACAGCTCTCTGCCAGATTCCCGACATCATGACGAGGGCTCCGGACGTCCATTTATTGATGGGCCGTTGAGACTGGCCCGGAACGTTTTGGTTCTTTGGCCATCGTCAAGATGAGCGACCAGCTCACCCTCACCAGAGAACAGAATGTTTAATGGCAGGTTTACCACATTTTCGCCTTTATCCAGATCAACTCTCCAGCTCAACCTTTGGTGCCCGGGATAATCAGAAACCTCTACATGAGGCGGCAATTCCACTGTCAAAGTAACACCCTGCAGCGCTTCCCTGGAGCGAAACGCAAGCCGAACATTCCGGGCAACCGGCTTCAGTGCCGAGCGTTCATCCGCGCTTTCATCAACAACGGTTACTCGATGATCGGTTACTGAATCCGTTTTAATCTGCGCCAATTCATCCGCCGGTTCCTGGCCTGAACGCCAGCCAAAACCAAGTGCAATCCCCAGGACCAGGGCCGCCGCAATGGCACCTCCCACCCACGGGGCACTCCAACCGTAGTCCGTAAGGCTTTTGCGGGACCGGCGCTCCCTTCCGATGGCAACATCCAGAACCTGTTTCTCAAAACCCGGCGACGAGGGCGGTATCTCCTGACTTTCACGCATCGCGGTGACGATTGCCAATTCGTTGTGTGCGGCAACGGAACAGCTCTCACACTCGGCAAGATGCTGCTCAAGGCGGTTAGCCTGAGCAGCCGACAGCTCGGCCTTGGCCCAGGAACCCAGATTGTTTTTGCACTCGTCACACATCATTGCCATCACCTCATTCTTTCACACGCTCGGCCTGCGGAAAAAGTTCCGGACGCTCAAGTAACTTTTCCCGCAGGGCGGCCCGACAACGATGGACTCTCGACTTCACCGTGCCAACCGGTATTTCAAGCACCTGAGCAATATCTTCCTGGCTCCAGCCATCCACATCGTGCAGCAGCATCAGAGTGCGCCGATCCGGCGACAGAGTCTGAATAATCTCATCCATAACGGGCTTCAAGCGCTCAGAACTGATCTGCTCACTGAGATCGGGGACATCCGCGGCGTAGGAGTCTAAAAAGGAGGATTGCTGTTCCGGCTCTGCTACGTCGCTAACAGGCCTGTCGGCGCGACGTCCTTTGCGACGGACCTGATCAATAAAGTGCCGGTACAACACGCGATTCAACCATGGCCTCAGTTGCTCCACTGATTCCAGCTCCGAGAGACGGGGATATAGTTTCAAGACCACATCCTGAACCAAATCCTCGGCATCCTGTTGCTGCCCAGCCAAACGATACGCAAACCGGTACATAGCCTCCAAATGCGGCTGCACCAGTTTCTCAAATCGCTTGGCCCGGGAAGGGTTAAAGGAAAGTAAAGCCAAAACCGGTACTCGTCTGATTAATCGCGCAAAAAGAGGACGCAGTTTACAACACAATCCGCACGTAAGTATTGGCCCATGACCAAACCACCGATCAAAGTCGCATCAGCCGTCCCATAGGCAAGGGTTAGCAGACACAATGGAACGGCTGACGACATTTCAGCGTTATGCCCTTGTGGCCACCCAACATTTCTTCAACCGGCCAGTGTCTTTCCCTAAGGAGGTTTGCAATGAATCAGTCTCTGAAATACCTGACAATACTTGGCTTTACCGGAGCGCTGACTGCCTGTGGCGGTGACAGCGACAGCAGCAGTCTTAGCGGAGGGGAAACAGGCAGCGTAAGCGTCGGACTGACTGATGCACCTGTAGACAGCGCCCAGGAAGTAAACATTGAGGTTACCGCGCTGGTACTTCAACCTTCAGACGGCGAACGTCGCAGGTTTGAGCTGGAATTCCCCGCACCGATCAATCTTCTCGACCTGCAGGGAGGTTCATTTGAAAGCCTCGTCACTGATGAGGAAGTTCCGGCTGGCAACTACAACTGGATGAGAATCGAACTCGGCGACGACAACACCGTCCTTCTTGATGACGGAAGCTCTCACATCCTTACCACTCCATCGGCAAGAGGCGTACAGACATCAGGGTTTACCGTTCCTGCCGGAGGTGAAGTCAGCTTTACCATCGACTTCGATGTTCGCAAGTCACTGGTTAACCCTGTCGGGCAGGACAGCTATCGACTCAAGCCGGTACTCAGGCTTGTCGACAACTCTGAGGTCGGCACTATCGAGGGTACGGTAGCTGGCGAACTGATCACTCAGGAATGTGGTGACGCAATGACTCCTGAATTTGCAGGCAATGTCTACGTTCATGAAGGAGCAGATGCCGTGCCTGACGACATTGGCAGCGAAAACGAACCGCTGGTTGTTGCTCCGGTCGACGAAAACGGAACCTATACCTACACCGCCGCTTTCATTCCAGCTGGAGAGTACACCGTGAGTTATACCTGCGGGGATGACCTGATCGAGAACGATCAAGGAGAACCATCAGACGACGACATCAACTTCAACGGAGCTCAAAATGTCACCGTTGTTGCTAGCGAGACGTCTACCGCTGATTTTGAACTCCAGACACAGCCGTAGTTCTCGATAGATAGCCGGGCAGTTCAAACACTGCCCGGCTCCAGCTACCGCAAATCACAAGGCCGACGCACGCGCCTCTGCCTGATCCGCCCCAGCCACATTACCCCTGGCACGCCGGATATCCGCCAGCAGCAACCATCCCGAGCGCTGCAATGACGAATTGCTGCCCGCCAAAGACAACCCTTTCAACGTGAACTGCTCCGCCGAACCCAGTTGATCCAGTGCCACGTAGGCTTGTGAGAGCTTGAAGTACACCTGCGCCGAGCGTGGGGCGATTCGCTGTGCCCGCTCCAGTTGCGCCACGGCGGCCTGGGTCTCGCCGGACGCCATCAGGCTGTCCGCCCGCTGGATAAGGCTTCGTGCTGCCGGCGACAGAGCGTCACCCTCATCCTGGTAGCTGGGGGCCGTGCGCTCTGGCTGCCGCACCGGTTGATCAGGCTGCTCGCTTTTACGCTCAACCCGCGGTTCGTCACGAGGCTCACCGGTTTGTGGCGGCTGGGGCGCCTCGTCAGGGGATGACCGATCACCGGCTGGCACATAGATGGAGCCACCGCCCGGGCCAGAAGCGCAACCGGCCACCGTCAGCGACAGGGCCAATAAGCCAGCGAACTTAAACGTGTTCGATTTCATTGGAAAAGTCCTTCAAACCAGCCCCGTATCCGCCGCTCGATATTACCTCCGCAGGAAACCTCCACATCAGGCTCACTGCCGGTGATGAACGGTACGAGGCGTGCATTGTCACAATGTTCTTCTGTCAGGGCGACTTCGTCGGGATTGACCCAGAGGTACTCTACCCCATCCGGCACCACCGGCGAGAAGCCGTGCTGCGGTACCTGGCTCATAAACCGGGACCACACTGGTAACGCGCCGGTGGCGCCTGTCAGAGACGTTGGGCCGTTGTCGTCTCGGCCAACCCAGGTCACCGCCAGCAGGTCGCCGCTGAAACCGGCGAACCAGGAATCGCGGCCATCATCGGTGGTTCCGGTCTTACCTGCAAGCGTGAGCTCTCGTGGCACGGTCCGGTACGCGGAACGCCCGGTACCTTCCTGCATGGTTTCCTGCATAACATACTGGACAAGATGTACCGCGGCGGGATCCGCTACCTGGTCCACTTTCAGGCTATAGCGAGACAGGGCCTCGCCTTCGGCATCGGTGACCTGCCGAATGGTTCTCAGGGGCGTATTGAAACCGGACGTAGCCAGCCCCTGATAGATCTGGGCGACCGTTACCGGCGTCATGGAGACTGAGCCCAACAACATTGATGGATACTCCGAAATACCCCCGGGAACGCCAAATCCCTGCAAGGTAGACTTCACAGCGCCGATACCCACATCCAGCCCTACACGCACAGTAGGTAGGTTATACGAGTGGGAGAGCGCCTTGTGCAGGGGCACCTCGCCGCGCTGTTCCTTATCGTAGTTTTCAGGCTCCCAGCGGCGTCCGTCGTCGAACACCAGGGAGAAGCCCTTGTCCTCGACAGGTGTGATCAGGGTATACCGATCCGGGTTCTGCAACGCCGTCAGGTAAACGAACGGCTTGACCAGGGAACCGATAGGACGGCTCGCATCCACGGCGCGATTGAAACCGGCGTATTTCGGGTCACGCCCACCAACCAGGGCCAACACCTCTCCACTGTCCCTCGAGGTCACCACCATGGCGGACTCCAGCGTGGTATCGGAGCTCCCCTCCATTCGCCCGAGCATATCCTTGACGGCAAATTCCGCCGCATACTGGATCGCGGGGTTCAGGGTGGTGAAGATGCGAAGCCCCTCACTCTGCAGGTCTTCCTGCTTGTAATCCCGGGCCAGGTGACGACGAACCAGATCGATGTAGGCCGGGTACCGGTTTTCAGAGTATGAAGCCTGGTTCGTAACACCCAGCGGCTGGGCACGGGCCCTGGCGGCATCCTCTTCGCTGATAAGATCGGTTTCAGCCATCACATCAATGACCAGATTGCGACGGGACAGGGCACGGTCCGGATGGCGTCGGGGATTATAGTAGCTCGGCCCCTTCACCAGGCCGACCAACAAGGCAATCTGATGGGTTTGAAGATCACGAATCGACTCGCCGAAATAGAACTGGCTTGCCAGCCCGAATCCGTGAATGGCTCGTGTGCCGGCCTGCCCCACGTACACCTCGTTGACGTAGGTTTCCAGTATGTCGTTCTTCTCGTAATGGAGCTCCAGGAGCAGCGACATCAGGGCTTCGTTGCCCTTGCGCAACAAGGTTTGATCCCGGGTCAGGAAGAAGTTCTTCACCAACTGCTGGGTCAGCGTGCTGCCCCCCTGCACGATCTGCCCGGCCCGGATATTAGCCAGCATTGCCCGGCCAATCGATAGCGGGGCGATCCCGACATGGTCATGGAAATTGCGGTCCTCAACGGCCAATAGCGTATCGGTGAAAAGTTCGGGTACATCCGCCAGCTGCACCAACACCCGGTCTTCCTTGTGGGCGGGATAGATACCGCCGATCTGGGCCGGTTCCAGGCGCACAATCGGCGAAGGGTCGCCCGACAGTACCCGGAAATCCTGCACCTGGTCGCTGTATATGTTAAGCGACAGGCGTCTACGAGGTTCCAACCCGTCGGTAAACAGAAAGCCCCGAGTGCTGATAATAAAGTGGCCGCCATTGCGACGATAGGTACCTGCCCGGCTGCCATCCCCGGCACGGTAGCCGGACAGCTCAAGCTCCCGCTGCAGAGCCCCCGAACTGACGCTCGCGCCGTCATACAGCTCCAGTGGTCTCGCGTAGACTCGAGAAGGCACTTCAAATCGACGGCCTTCAAAGCGGGAGGTGACCACCGCATCCAGGTAAACCATCCAACCGGCGAGCAGCACCACACCGATAAAAAAGACGCGCAAAAACAGGCGCCAGAACCAGGGCCGGCGGGCAGACTTTCCCTTGCGGGTGTTTTTCTTGGGCGATTTCCGGGGGGAAGCAGATTTTTTCATGGCGGGATTATAACGAATCCGGGCATCGGTACGGCAGGTCATCCGTGTGTTATTTCTGTAATCTGCCCGTTTTGCTCGTTATGATGGGGGCGATAAAAATCAACGAGTTCAAGGAACCCAAGGAGAGAGCCGTGAGCGATGCACCTTCCGACAACCTGATTCTGGCACTGCAGGATCCGGCGCTGTATGACCACCCGGTGAAAGACTTTCAGGTTATCGAAACGCACATCTCATGGGTCATCCTGACCGGCGACTATGCCTACAAAATCAAGAAGCCGATGGACTTCGGCTTTCTCGACTTTTCGACCCTGGCACGGCGCAAACGCTTTTGCGAAGAGGAGTTGCGCCTGAATCGGCGTCTCGCCAACAATCTATACCTCGACGTGTTGCCCATCACCGGCTCGGCCGAGGCTCCGGCACTCGGTGGCGAGGGGGACGCGTTCGAGTACGCCATCCGCATGCGCCAGTTCGACCAGAACGAGCTGTTCGACGTGCGACAGGAAAACAGCAAACTCACGCCTGAACTGCTCACCAGCCTCGCCCGGCAGGCCGCGAACTTCCACGACAGCCAACCACCGGTTGAACCCGGCAAACCACTGGGAACGCCAGAAGCGGTCTTCGCTGCAATGCAGGAAAACTTCGACCAGATCCGCCCGATGATTGACGATGACGTGCTCCTGCTTCAGCTCGACAACCTGGAGCAATGGACCCGCAGCACCTTTGAGCGCCAATCGGCCCTGATTTCCGAGCGCTACGAGGGCGGATTTGTACGGGAGTGCCATGGCGACCTGCATCTGGCAAATATCACAATCTATGACGGCGACGTGACCGTATTCGATTGCATCGAGTTCAGTGAGCCGTTCCGCTGGATTGACGTGATCAACGACCTGGCGTTCCTGTTGATGGACCTGGAGTCCCGCCGTGAGCCCGAGCTGGCGAACCTGGTATTGAATACCTACCTGGAATACCGCGGCGACTTCGAGGCCCTGCCGCTGCTGCCCCTCTACAAGGCGTACCGGGCCATGGTCCGCGCCAAAATCGCCCTGTTTACCCTAGGCAACCCATCGCTGACCGATGCTGAGCGACAGGGGCTGATGCAGCGCTATCGCGATTACGCCCAACTGGCGGAAGACTACAGCGCCATACCCAACCCTTATCTACTGGCCACCACCGGGCTCTCCGCCAGTGGAAAATCCTGTGTCAGCGGTTCCATGGCGGCGGAGTTGGGGCTGATTCGGCTGCGTTCGGACGTAGAGCGCAAGCGGCTCTTTGGCCTGGGCCCGCTGGACCAGAGCAAATCCCCGACCGGCGAAAAGCTGTACACCGAAGAAGCCAACCAGCGCACCTATGAGCGCCTGGCCGAGTTGGCCGGCGCCTTGCTGACCAGCGGCCTGCCGGTCATCGTAGACTCTGCCTGCCTGAAACAGTCCGAGCGGGAGATGATGGCGGACGTGGCAGAGAGCCGGGGCATGCCGTTCGCTCTGTTGCACTGCGAAGCGCCCCTGGAAAGCCGTAAGGAATGGGCTCGCAACCGCTCAGGCGATGCCTCCGAAGCCACTGAAGAATTCCTGGAAGAACAGGAAGCGTGGCTTGAGCCCCTTACCACCGAGGAAAAAACCCACACCATTCATCTGTACACCGACCAGGAGCATGTGGGGGAAGCGGTCGCAGACCGAATCCGCCAGCATTTTGGCCTTCCCGGGATGTAAAACGTCTACACTGAACAGTGCCCGGCCCCTGGCCGGGCCACTGTGAATAGATTCCTGGAGCTCCACAATGGACACCGATGCCGTTCGCCACATCAATGACCCGCTTTACGAAAAGCTTCGTAGCGAAGACATTGACGCTTTCAATACCGCAAAAAGCAGACTGACCGAACTCCCGAGCCTGGCGCACGGTGATTTCCGGGGACTGGACCTTCGCGGGATGGACGCAAGAGGGCTGGACCTCAGCCACGCCTATTTTCGTGGCGCGGACCTGCGCGGTATCGATTTCAGCCAGACCAACCTGGAAGGTGCGAGCATCGCTGGTGCCAAGATTTCGGGCTGCTACTTTCCTTCACAGCTGCATTCGGACGAAATCATCCTGTCGCTCAATCACGGCACCCGAATGCGCTACAACATCCTGAAGTAACCGACTCAGGCGCCCAAGATAACCGGCACGGCCTCCCCTAGCGAGATATCCCCATCCGGCCCTTGCGGGCCGGAAAGCCCCGCCCGGTATGCCAGCACCTCCACGCCCGCGGCCTTTGCCTCACGCAGCAGCACACCGTAGGCGCTGTCGATATGATCAGCCGGCCGCACACTGTCGATACCGGTGTGGTTGACCACAAAAAACAGCACCGCACGCTCGCCGGCCCTGGCCTGGGCCATCAACTCCCGCAGGTGCTTCTGGCCACGAGTGGTTACGGCATCGGGGAAAAAGCCCTGCCCGTCCTCGCACAGGGTCACATTTTTCACCTCCACCCAGGCATCCGGATGATGCTCGTGACCTGACAGATGTAGATCAATCCGGCTTTTTTCAGTTCCGTAACGCACCTCTGCCCTGCAGGTCTGGTACGCGGCCAGCTCCGGAACATCCCCACTTTCAATGGCTTCACGGGCCTGCGCATTCGGTCGCGCCGTGTTGATACAGGCCACCTCACCCGGCGCGGTTTCAACCAGCTCCCAGGTATACTTCAACTTGCGTTTGGGATTGTCACTGGTACTCAGCCATACTCTGGCATCCTCGGGCTGACACCCCAGCATGGAGCCCGTGTTGGGGCAATGGGCAATGACCTCGCTGCCATCCGGCAACCGGACATCAGCCAGGAACCGCTTGTAGCGCCGTATTAGCCGGCCTTCGATCAATGGTACGGGCAACTTCATTTTGGTCTCCGTGCAAAAGTAGGCATCACAAGGCTGGCACCCCTGTGACTAATCTGCTATTTTCCGCAAATTCCCGTTTCAGGACGAATGCTTTTTCCAGGGTAATGGCCGGCCAGTATTCGCTGGCCGCCGGAAATAAAGCGTTCTTGCGAAGTACAAACATGAGGCCGGGTTCAATGGCAAAGACTGCAGAACAACCACGCGAACGTTTCACCAACTTCACCCCCTATGAAATGAAGAAGGGTGAAGAGTACATGAGTGCGGAAATGCTGGAGCACTTCAAGGATCTGCTGCTGCAATGGAAGCAGGAGCTGATGGAAGAAGTGGACCGCACGATGCATCACATGCAGGAAGATGCGGCAAATTACGCGGATCCCAGTGACCGTGCAACCCAGGAAGAGGAATTCAGCCTGGAACTGCGCACCCGCGACCGCGAGCGCAAGCTGATCAAGAAAATTGACCAGACCATCGACCGCATCGACAAGGACGACTACGGCTTCTGCGACCAGTGTGGCGTTGAGATCGGTATCCGTCGCCTTGAGGCACGGCCAACCGCGACATTGTGCATTGACTGCAAGACTCTCGCTGAAATTCGCGAGCGCCAGACTGGCATCTGACCCCACGCCTCTGAATATGCTGGCCCCTGAACCCGGGGCCGGTGTTCACCAGCCATGACTGATTCCCACTATCGCGGCCGGTTTGCGCCGTCTCCAACCGGGCCTCTGCATTTTGGCTCCCTGGTCACCGCGGTTGCCAGTTACCTTGAGGCGCGCAGTCATAAAGGCACCTGGCTGGTGCGGATTGAAGACCTTGATCCTCTCCGGGAATCCCCTGAAGCCACCCAGCGGATACTGGATAGCCTGAACGCCCACGGCCTGCATTCCGACGAACCCGTGCGCTTTCAGTCAGAACGCCACGCCCATTACCACGCATTGATTGATCGTTTACTCAGCCAAAGGCTGGCCTATCGCTGTGCCTGCTCACGAAAGCAACTGCGGGAAAACGATGGGCGCCACCCGGAGCATTGCCGTGATGGGAAGGCCGAACCGGGCGAACGCCCGTTCGCTGTCCGTTTTGCCCTTCACGACGAACACAGCGAGTGGCACGATCAATTACTGGGGCCGCAAGTGCAGCAGGTACACGCTGAACTGGACGATCCGGTCATCCTCCGCAAGGAAGGCTTCTACGCCTACCAACTGGCGGTGGTTGCCGACGACATCGACCAGGGCATCAGCCACGTCGTCAGGGGCTCGGACCTGTTGGACATGACCGCACAGCAACAGCAGATCTATCGTTCACTGGGCGCGCCACCACCTCAGTGGATGCACATTCCGGTTATTCTCAACGCCGAAGGCCAGAAGCTCAGCAAGCAAAACCACGCACCAGCCCTGGATGACCGAAAAGCAATAGACAACCTGAAACGGGCCCTCGTCGCATTGGGACAGGAACAACGTTTGTTGGCAGAGGCATCAGACATCGGTACCCTGCTTGCCCGGGCCGCTGCCAACTGGGCGCCGGAGCGGATTCACCTGACAGCCCGGTGAACGACGTGTTATAAACCTTTTCACAAGCGACAGTGCGGATATCATGCCTGATGTATATCTACCGTCTGGTCTTCCTTCTGGTTCTGGCCATCTACATATTCTCTCCCAACATTCTTGACTGGTGGACGTCGCCAGGGAATGCCTGGTACAGCCCCTACGTAATCTGGGCCGGCCTGATTGCCATCGGCTTCTGGCTGGAGTGGCGACGGGATCCCAATGAGTTTTAGCGCTCCCAGCCTATTACTGGCCAGCCTGTTGTATCTGGTCCTGCTTTTCGGCATTGCGTGGGTGACCGAAAAAGGCGCGCTGCCCCGCAGCTGGATCAGGCACCCTCTGGTCTACACGCTTAGCCTTGGCGTCTACGCCGGCATCTGGGCCGTGTACGCCGCGGTGGGCATGGCTGCTGAATCGGGGTTTGGCTTCCTGGCCTACTACCTGGGCATCAGCGGCGCCTTTCTGCTGGCACCGGTTCTGCTCAACCCGGTGATGCGGATTGGCCGCGCCTACCAGCTCACCTCCCTTGCCGACCTGTTCGCCTACCGGTATCGAAGCCAGTGGGCGGGCACGCTGGTAACCATCTGTTCCGGCACCGCCATACTGGCCTTGCTGAGCATGCAGATCCAGGCGGTATCCACGTCTGCCAGCCTGTTGGCGCCAGACACATCCCCCCAACTCATCAGTGTGCTTTTCAGCATTATCGTGGTTTTGTTTGCCATGCTGTTCGGCACGCGTCGCAGCCAGGGTTCCGAGAACCACCAGGGCCTGGTACTGGCCATTGCCTTCGACTCCCTGGTGAAACTCTTCTCACTGCTGATCCTTGGCGGAGTCATCCTGTTTGGCGTGTTCGATGGAATGGCGGGACTGGAAACCTGGCTGGCGGACCAGAGCACTCCGGTTAGCACCATGACCATGAGCATCGATGACGGCAGTTGGCGCGCCTTGATGCTGATGTCCTTCGCCGGTGCCCTGGTACTGCCCCACATGTACCACATGACCTTCAGTGAAAACCCGTCGCCCAAAGCACTGGCAAAGGCCAGTTGGGGATTGCCCCTCTACCTGCTGCTGCTCGGCCTGCCGATTCCACTGATTCTCTGGGGCGGCCAGGCGTTGGCTGCCACCACGGGACCGAACTTCTACGCCATCGGCACCGCCCAGGCCCTAGGCAGTCCGGCCCTAACATTGATGATGTACATTGCCGGCCTGTCCGCCGCCAGCGGCCTGATGATCGTCAGCACCCTGGCTCTGGCGGGCATGGTGCTGAACCATGCGGTTCTTCCACTACGAACCCCCAAGGACCACGGTGACATCTACCACTGGCTGAAATGGGTCAAGCGCCTGCTTATCGCGGCCATCATCTTCGCTGCGCTGCTGTTCCATGAAACCCTGGGCAAAAACCTGGACCTGTCGATCCTCGGCGCCATTTCACTATCAGGCATGCTCCAGCTACTCCCCGGCGCCCTTGGTGTGATCTACTGGCCAGAAGGCAATCGCCGTGGCCTGATCGCCGGGCTGGTCTCCGGCCTGGTCATTTGGGTGATTACCCTGGTGTTGCCCTTCTCCCATACCGCCAACCTGCTGGATTTCATCGGTGCCCCGCTGGTACCGGACTACAGCAACTGGCACATCTTCACCTTCGTTAGCCTGACGGTGAATGTCACCATATTCACCCTCATTTCAGTACTGAGTACGAGCTCCGCCGAAGAAGCCGGGGCTGCCCAGGCATGTTCTCTGGGCGCGCTTTCCCGCCCCCAGCGCAGAGAGTTACTGGCAACCTCGTCTGCGGACTTCACCCGCCAGCTTGCGGTTCCATTAGGGTTGGGGGTTGCAAGACGGGAAGTGGAAAAAGCCCTTACCCAGCTCAAGCTGCCCAACGTGGAATACCGGCCCTACCAACTTCGGCGCTTACGCGACCGAGTGGAGGTAAACCTTTCGGGATTGCTGGGCCCCGCTGTCGCTCGTGATCTGGTTAAACGGCACCTGGGCTATAAACCCATGGCCAGCGGCGGCACCGCACAGGATATACGCTATGTCGAACGGGCCCTCGGGGATTACCAGAATCGCCTGACCGGGCTCGCCGGGGAACTGGACAACCTGCGCCGCCACTATCGCCAGACCCTTCAGAACCTTCCGATTCCCGCTTGCTCTGTTGGCGAAGACGGCGAAATACTCATGTGGAACAACGCCATGGAAGCTCTCACCGGCATTACAGCCGACGATGTGGTGGGTGCCCGACTGATGGCCCTGCCCGAGCACTGGCACCTGCTGCTGGACGATTTCAACAGCGGTGAGGACCTGCACCGGTACAAGCACCGCCTGGATCTGAAAGGCCGCCCCCACTGGCTTAACCTGCACAAAGCAACCTTGAGCGGCCCCGATCACACCGAGGGCGGCAGCATTATCCTGGTGGAAGATCAGACGGAAACCCGCCTGCTGGAAGACGAACTGATGCACAGCGAGCGCCTGGCCTCCGTCGGCCGGCTCGCGGCCGGTGTCGCCCACGAAATTGGCAATCCGGTCACCGGTATCTCCTCCCTGGCCCAGAACCTGAAGCTGGAAACCGACGACCCGGACATTCTGTCCACCGCGGATCAGATCCAACAGCAGACCCGGCGGATCTCCACCATCCTGCAGTCGCTGATGAACTTTGCCCGCACCGGAAACCATGCCCACGCCAACCGCTACGAACCGGTGGACATACACCGTTGTGTGGACGAGTCCATCAACCTGCTATCCCTCAGTGACAAGGGCATGGGCATTCACTACCGCAACGAATGTCCGAATGAGCTGACCATCCTGGGGGATGAACAACGGCTGGTGCAGGTGTTTATCAACCTGCTGGCCAATGCCCGGGACGCCTCACCCATCGGTGGAGAAGTGCGTATCAGTGGAAACCGTGATGGCTACTCCGCTATTATCGAGGTCACCGATGACGGCTCCGGCATACCGAAAGACCAGCTGGACCATATCTTCGAGCCTTTTTACACCACCAAGGCCCCCAATAAAGGAACGGGCCTGGGCCTGTCGCTGGTGTACAGCATCATTGAAGAGCATTACGGCAACATTCAAGTGGACAGCCCGGCTGATGCTGACACTAGCCGCGGCACCTGTGTGCGCATGAGGTTGCCGGCCTACGAGCCGGACACCGGTACCACCATCAGCCAGAACGAAGGGTCGTAAACGCGTTATGCCTCGCATTCTGATTGTAGAAGACGAAGAGATCATCCGTTCAGCGGTTCGCAAGCTGCTTCAGCACGCCGGTTACGAGGTTGCCGATGCTGGCTCTGTTGAAGAAGCCGAAGACAACCACGACCCCGGCGAATTTGACCTGATCATCTCCGACCTTCGACTGCCCGGCGCAGCCGGAACGGAACTGATACGGCGCGCACCGGACACTCCGGTGCTAATCATGACCAGCTATGCCAGCCTCCGCTCCGCCGTGGACTCCATGAAAATGGGCGCCGTGGAGTACATTGCCAAACCCTTCGATCACGATGAAATGCTGGAAGCGGTCGAGGGCATTCTCGCCAGAAAGCCGCAGATTTCTTCCTCTAATACCCAGTCATCATCGAATCAGGCAGATGCAGCTGCACCGGACAGCGACCCGGCCAGCATCATGTTTGGCCACTGCGATGCCATGCAGAAGGTGTTCACCCTGATACGCAAAGTGGCGCCGACGGAGACCACAGTGCTGATCCAGGGCGAATCCGGAACCGGCAAGGAGCTGGCTGCTCGCGCGCTTCACCTGATGAGCCCCCGGGCCGCCAGACCTCTTATTTCCGTAAACTGCGCCGCGATTCCGGAAAGCCTGATCGAGTCGGAACTGTTCGGCCATGAAAAGGGGTCGTTTACCGGGGCGGTATCGGCCCGGACCGGCCTGATCGAAGCAGCCGACGGCGGCAGCCTGTTTCTGGACGAAATCGGCGAATTGCCCGCTGAGGCTCAGGCCCGTCTGCTGCGGGTGTTGCAGGAAGGCGAGATTCGCAAGGTGGGCTCCACCCAGAGCCGCCAGGTGGACGTGCGCATGATTGCAGCCACCCATCGTAACCTGAAGGCCATGACACGAACCGGTGGGTTCCGCGAAGACTTGTTTTACCGACTGAACGTCATGCAGGTTCGCATACCGCCGCTGCGGGAAAGGCAGTCGGATATTCTTGGCCTGGCCCAGCGATTCCTGCAACGCCAGGGCGAAAAGATGAGTAAACCCGGCCTGAACCTGACACCAGAGGCCATGCGTGCGCTGGAACGACACCGCTGGCCCGGCAACGTCAGGGAGCTGGAAAACGCCATCGAGCGCGCCACCATCCTCTGTGACAGCGACCTGATCACCCCGTCCCTGCTGGATCTGGACGGCGAAGGCGGCGACGTCAACATCCCCGAAACCCTGGTGGACGGCAACAACGAGCAGGCGCCCTCCCGGGAAGCCGAGGCCACCAGTGACCTCTCCCTTGAAGATTACTTCCAACACTTTGTGCTGGAAAACCAGGATCGTATGAGTGAAACCGAGCTGGCCCAAAAGTTGGGGATCAGCCGTAAATCTCTGTGGGAGCGGCGGCAACGCCTGGGCATACCACGAAAGAAAAGTTCGGGGAACTGATACTTTTCCGGTACGCCTCAGCAAGCGTTGTTACCGGGAAAGTGTGAACCTGAGCTCAGTTGTTACCCAGTGTTCCTGACGGTAACACCCCAGATCTAAAAAACGCGACCTCAGTAACACTTAAGTCTTACGATCCACCTTCTCAAATAGACCGATAACACTAACTTACTGTTAATAAACAGTTTTAAAAAACTGGCACACGGACTGCAGTCTATAGGGCGCACAACAACAAAAACAACAGTGACAACGCAGCGCCAACAACAAGAACAAAAAGCTGTAGAAGACGTTCGGTAACAAAAACAAAAACAGAACGTGAGCGAACTGAGTGTTTTGGGTACTTTGCTTTTTAGTGGTCCCACGGCACGTGCGAGTTGTAGATGTAGAGAAGAATCGTCTTCCAGGCGGCACTGCATTTACCCAATGACTTGCCCGATGTCTCTGACTGCTCTGTGTATTCAAAGCTTTCCGTTTGCACTCCTGGAATCCCTAAGCTTGGGGATTGACAGTGGGGTAGAAAAACGAAGAAAAATCCCGGTAAAAACAAAAACAATGCAGATCGTCAACGCTTTCAGGGCGGGTTCGTGTAAACGAATCCGCCTTTTGATTATCTGGCCCAACCATTTTTCAAACCGACCATTTACGCCCTTCCTTTGGTTGTTTTCACCAGCTTATGTCGCCAAACGTGTGCAAATCCCGCCCAAACCGTTAAACTCTCGCTTTTGCTCAGCGCAATAACGGAATTCAATGCTTAAACGACTATTGTCATACGTGTCAGGAAACGGGAAGAAAAAAGCCCGAACCTATCAACGTCAGGATATACCCCGGGACCAGCATAACGTCTCCCGCTCATTCATCAGCGAGCCCGCCAAGAAAGTGCTCAGCCGGCTGAACAATGCCGGTTACGAAGCGTATCTGGTAGGCGGCGGTGTTCGAGACATACTGCTTGGCGGCAAACCCAAGGATTTTGATATCGCCACCAACGCCACGCCGGAAGAGGTGCATGACCTGTTCCGCAACTCCAGGCTGATTGGCCGGCGCTTCCGCATTGTTCACGTCCTGTTCGGCCGGGAAGTCATTGAGGTCACAACCTTTCGCGGAAATGCGGCAGAAGCGCAGGAAGATGACGACGACGATGACCGCAGAACCAGCGAGCATGGCCTGCTGCTGCGGGATAACGTCTACGGCAATCTGGAAGAAGACGCCTTGCGCAGGGACTTCACCGTGAATGCCCTCTATTACTGCATCCGCGACTTCACCGTGGTGGATTTCGCAAACGGCATTGAAGACCTGGAAAACCGTCAGATGCGCCTGATTGGTGACCCGGAAACCCGCTACCGGGAAGACCCGGTACGTATGCTCCGCGCCGTACGCTTCGCCGCCAAGCTGGGCTTCGATATCGAACCCGACACCGAAGCCCCGATCCGGGAACTGGCACCACTGCTCACGCACATTCCGCCAGCTCGCCTGTTCGAAGAAGTGCTTAAGCTGTTCTCCGCAGGTTTCGGTGAAGCCACTTACGACCTGCTCAGCGAATACAACCTGCTGGCGCCTTTGTTCCCGGAGACGGTGCAGGCCATCAACAACGGCGAGCCGGATGAACTGATCCGCAAGGCCCTGCGAAATACCGATGCCCGCATCGCTCAGGGCAAGTCAGTAACGCCCTACTTCCTGTTTGCAGCCATGCTCTGGCCAGCCCTGCAGGCGGAATGGCGGAAACGCCAGGATAATGGGGAGCCGGTACAACCGGCATTGCACATGGCCATCGCCAAGGTGATCGGCCGACAGGTTCAGGCCACCTCGATCCCCAAGCGCTTCTCCGGCCCGATGAAGGAGATCTGGGAACTGCAGATGCGCCTGCCACGTCGCCAGGGTAAGCGCGCATTCGCCACCATGTCCCATCCCCGCTTCCGGGCCGCCTATGACTTCCTGCTAGTAAGGGAAGCCTCGGGCGAAATCGAACCCGGACTGGGCCAGTGGTGGACGGAATTCCAGGAAACGGACGAGCGCGGCCAGGAACGTATGTTGACACAACTGGGCAGTGACGGCCCCAAGAAACGCCGCCGCAAGAAGCCCGCGAAAAAGGCCTGACCGATGACGGCCACGGATGTTTTTATCGGGCTCGGCAGCAATCAGGCTGACCCTTCCGCGCAACTGGCCGGTGCCGTGGCCCGGCTGGCTGCGCTGTCGGAAACTGAACTGGTGGCCCAGTCCCCTTTTTATCGCAGTAAGCCGGTGGGCCCGCAGGACCAGCCCGATTTCGTAAACGGCGCTGCCTGGTTACGCACGGAACTTTCCGCCCTGGAACTGCTGGACCAGCTACAGGCCATTGAACAGGCTCATGGCCGCGAACGCATACAGCACTGGGGGCCGAGAACCCTGGATCTGGACCTGCTCCTCTATGGCAATGAAACCATCGCCAGCGAACGCCTGACCGTACCCCACGCCGAACTCGCCAACCGCGACTTTGTCTTGCAGCCGTTACTGGACCTGGAGCCCGGACTGGCACTGCCAGACGGCCGCACCATCGCGCAACTGCGACAACAATGCCCTGACAACAACCTGCAAAAACTCAATCCGGTGGAACGGGCACCTTTCCCGCCCGGCTGAGACCAACGGCTTGGCGTGCGGCTATTGCCACAAACACACCCCCGGATTACCCTAAAGGCCTGGATGCCGGCATACACCCGGCCCGGTCTGGCCCATCCACCCACAAGGCAAGGATTCTATGGCTGTTACCATCAATACTCTGCGCGATTACAAGCAGAAGGGCGAAGCTTTCTCCGTTCTGACATCCTACGATGCCACCTTTGCTCAAATCGTCAGTGAGGCCGGCGTTGATGTTATCCTGATTGGCGACTCTCTTGGCATGGTGCTTCAGGGGCACGACAGCACACTCCCCGTGACCATGGATCAGATGGTGTACCACGTGTCGTCCGTAGCCAAAGGCAACCGGGGCTCGCTGATCATGGCCGACATGCCGTTCATGACCTACGGTACCACCGAGGCCGCCCTGGAGAACGCCGCCGAGCTGATGCGCGCCGGTGCCCACATGGTCAAGCTGGAAGGCACCGACTGGATGAAGGACACCATTCACGCCCTGAGCGAACGCGGCGTGCCGGTATGCGCCCATCTGGGCCTGACCCCGCAGTTCGTCAACAAGTTTGGCGGCTACAAGGTCCAGGGCCGGGACGAAAAGCACGCCGAGCTTATGATTGAACACGCCTGTGAACTAGTGGCCGCGGGCGCCGATGCCATCCTGCTGGAATGCGTACCTGCGCCGCTGGCAGCCAGGATCACCCAGGCCGTACAAGCGCCGGTGATCGGCATTGGTGCCGGCGCAGACACCGACGGTCAGGTACTGGTGGTCCACGATATGCTGGGCATGGTCACCGGCCGAAAACCACGCTTTGTGAAGGACTTCCTGGCGGAGTCCGGCTCCATCAAAGGTGCCATCGAAGCCTATGTGGCCGCAGTTCGCGACCGCTCATTCCCCGCCGAGGAGCATACGTTCAAGGCATGAGAACCGTACATACGCTTAAAGAACTCCGTGCCATGCTGCGCAGCTATCGCCAGCAAGGGAAACGTATTGGGCTGGTTCCCACCATGGGCAACCTGCATGACGGGCATATTTCATTGGTCAGAAAGGCCCGTGAAGCAGCCGACATCGTCGTGACCAGTATCTTCGTGAACCCGATGCAGTTCGGCGCTACGGAAGACCTGGACACCTATCCCCGCACACTGATTGAAGATCAGGAGCGGCTTGAGGCTGCAGGCAGCACCCTGGTGTTCGCCCCCTCCAATGAAGAAATCTATCCCGAGGGACTGGCCAGGCACACCCGTATTATTGTTCCGGAAGTCAGTGAGGGCCATTGCGGCGCCAGCCGGCCCGGACACTTTGAGGGCGTAGCCACGGTCGTCACCATGCTGTTCAATATGGTTCAGCCGGATATCGCGGTGTTTGGCGAGAAGGATTACCAACAATTGGCAGTCATTCGCAAACTTACCCAGGATCTGATGATACCGGTGGAAGTCATCGGCGGCCCGACCGTTCGCGAAGAGGACGGTCTGGCGAAAAGCTCCCGCAACGGGTTCCTTACCGAGGACGAACGCGCCATTGCACCGACTCTCTACCAGACACTGAAGAACACCGCAGAACAGATTCACGAAGGCCGGACCGATTTCACAGTGCTGTCCCAAGAGGCCAACGATGCCCTCAGTAAAGCGGGGTTACGCCCGGATTACTTCAACATCGCCAACAGCCTGACCCTGAAACCGGCCAGCGCCGACGATACCGAACTGACTCTACTGGTGGCAGCGTTTCTGGGTACCACACGACTGATCGACAACCTGTCGATCACCCGCTGATCCGACATTCACTGACAGAAAGGATTCCACAATGTCCCAGGGCTCTGTACCACTCACCAGCCGGCCCGAGTGGCAGGCACTGAAGACACATCAGGCGGAACTGGAAAGCACCCACATGAGGGAGCTTTTCAGCGACGACCCCGGCCGAGCCAGCCGTTTTTTCATTCGCGGCGGCGGCCTGTCGCTGGATTACTCCCGCAACCGCATGACCGATGACACCCTGGCGAAGCTGATGGCATTGGCCAGGAAATGCGGTGTACCGGAGCAAATCGAAGCCATGTTTCGTGGCGACCACATCAACGTCACTGAAAAGCGCCCGGCGCTGCACATCGCCCTGCGGGACACCAGCGGCGCTTCCATCCACGTTGACGGCACGGACATCACTCCGGAAGTGGAAGGCACGCTGAATCGCATGGCGCAGTTCGTAGACGACGTGCTTAGCGAGCGCTGGCAGGGGCATACCGGCAAGGCCTTTACCGATGTGGTCAGTATTGGCATTGGCGGCTCCTTCCTCGGCCCCAAACTGGTATCAGAAGCTCTACGCCCTTACTGGCATGGCCAGTTGAAGGGCCACTACGTCGCCAACATCGACGGCACCCAGATAGCCGAGGTACTGCGCCGGGTCAACCCGGAAACCACCCTGTTCCTGATCCAGTCGAAATCCTTCCGTACCCAGGAAACCCTGGAGAACAGCAAGGTGGCCCGGGACTGGTTCCTGGACAACGGCGGCAGCGAGGATCAGATCGCGAAGCACTTCGTGGCGGTTACCGCCAATACCCCGGAAGCCGTTAAATTCGGCATCTCCGAAGACAACATCTTCCCCATGTGGGACTGGGTGGGCGGACGCTACTCGCTGTGGTCCGCCATCGGTCTGCCCGTGGCACTGACCATCGGCATGGAGAATTTCCGTGCCCTGCTCTCCGGCGCCAACGCCATGGACCAACATTTCCATACCGCGCCACTGGAGCAGAACCTGCCTGTGGTCATGGCCATGCTGGGGGTCTGGTACAACAACTTCTGGGGCGCGGAAACCTACACCATCCTGCCCTACGACCATTACCTCCGCAGCCTGCCCGCGCACCTGCAACAACTGGACATGGAAAGTAACGGCAAGAGCGTGACCCAGGGCGGTGAGCCGCTAACTTACCAAAGCGGCCCGGTGATCTGGGGCGGCGTGGGTGCCAACGGCCAACACGCCTTCCACCAACTACTGCATCAAGGCACGCGCCTGATTCCGGCGGACTTCATTATTCCTCTGGAGACCCACAACCCGGTCGCCAGTCACCACGTTACGCTGTTTGCCAACTGCCTGAGCCAGTCACGAGCTCTGATGTCCGGCAAGACCCTGGACGAAGCCAAAGCGGAACTGAAAGCCGAAGGCATGAGCTCTGGAGAGATCGACAAACTGGCGCCTCACAAGGTGATTCCCGGCAACAAACCCAGCAATACCCTGCTGATGGAGAAATCGACGCCGGAAACCGTCGGCGCGCTGATCGCTCTCTATGAACACCGTACCTTTGTGCAGGGCATTATCTGGGATGTGGATTCGTTCGATCAGTGGGGCGTGGAACTGGGGAAACAGATGGGCAAGGGCATACTGGACCGCCTGACCGGCGATACTGCCGAAGGCGACGAGGCCATCGACAGCTCAACGGCCAGCCTGATCCAGATATACCGCTCACATCACGGGGCGTAAAGTCCCTTTATCGGGCAGCGGCCTGCGAGATGCGCCGGCCCCGCCAGGTAAAGTCCACCGGCCACAATTTCTGGTCACGGTCATAGGCCTGCCACAGTGCCTGGTAACGCTCGCCGCAGACCGGATGAACGGCGGTCGGCGCAATTTCCGCCAGTGGCAACAGCACGAAGGCGTTTTTCAGGATCTCGCCCCGGGGCAGCTCGACACCATCGACCCGGCCCACCTCGTGATCGTAGGTGAGAATATCCAGATCCAGTGTTCGGGGGCTGAACTTTGGCACACCCCGCCGTCGACCATTGTCCGCCTCAAGTTGCTTGAAGCGGGCCGACAGATCGGCCACGCTCAGGTCGGTATCGACGCCCACCACCAGATTGTAGAAGGGCGAGCCATCAAAACCGACCGACTCGCTCTCGTAGACAGATGAGATAAGCGGTTCGTCAAACCAGCCAGCCAGTGCATCCAGCGCCGCAGTGATATAGCGCTCGCGGTCAATGTTGCTACCGATACTGATATACACCCGCGCCATCAGCGACTCCCCCGTTCAATCCTTACACCCACGGCTGCTGCAGCCGGAACGGCGCCTGGCTTACGAAGGGTCAACTTGACCCAGCGCACGTTGAATGCACTCTGTAGCAAACCGGCAATGCCTTCCGCAGCGGTTTCCAGCAATTGGGGGCGAGCCTCGACAAGGTAGTCTGAGACCCGCTCACTGACCAAAGCGTAGTTCAGAGCATCACTGACATCATCCGACGCCGCCGGTGCCCTGTTATCCCAGGCCATCTCCAGGTCCACCAACAGCCGCTGACTGACTTCCCGCTCCCAGTCGTACACGCCGATGATTGCCTCAACGGCCAGACCTTCGATCAGTACACTATCTGTCAACGGAGGCTCTCCCGGGCTTACACTCTTTGCTGATTGAATAACGCGCAGGCAGCGGATACTGTGTAAAATCTGACCTGCTTCGTCGCGGGGACGGCATTTTCTCACAAATGACCAGTACGCGTCTTTGCGTCTTTTTCACTTTGCCAATGATCGCCACCGATGAGCTATCTGAGTGACCCGGTACTGACCGTTCTACTGTGCGCCCTGGCCTACCTGGCGGGCTCGATGCTGTTTGCACTGCCGGTCTGTCGCGCCTGGCATCTTCCAGACCCACGCGCCCAGGGCTCTGGGAACCCCGGCGCCACCAACGTCTACCGTACCGGCGGATGGCCGCCAGCGGCACTGACGTTATTCCTGGATGCCGCCAAGGGCTGGCTTCCGGTGTGGTTTGCCCACCAGGCAGACCTGACCATCCTTTCCCAGGCCATGGTGGCGCTGTGCGCGGTGACCGGGCACATGATTCCACTGTTCTATCGATTCAAGGGTGGAAAAGGCGTGGCGACGGCACTGGGCGCCGGGCTTGCGCTGGCTCCAGCGACCACGCTTCTACTCGCCGCCATCTGGGCCCTGGTGATGTGGCGCTGGAAAATTTCGGCGCTCGCCTCGATTGTAGCCATTGTCAGCGGCCCCATCATCAGCGCCCTGATCGAACCCGACACCCTGCCACTGTTCGGCCTGCTGGCCATCCTGATTGTGGTGCGTCACCGCAACAACCTGATCCGCATGGCCCAGGGCCGGGAACCCGGCTTCTAGTCCACCAGCCCATTCGTCCGTGGTTCGCCAACCGGTGGCAGTGTATTCATCGGCCAGCGCGGCACCGCCACAATCCGATCACCATCCTGCTGGCCTGCGTTCATGCGCTGGCAACCCGCGTAAGCAATCATGGCACCATTATCCGTACAAAACTCGGGGCGGGCGTAGAACACAGCGGCACGAAGCTTCTCAGTCATTTTCTCAAGCCCGGCACGCAACCGCTTATTGGCGCTAACGCCGCCGGCAATCACCAAACGCTTGCAACCGGTCTGCTCCAGGGCACGACGGCATTTGATGGTCAATGTATCCACCACCGCTGCCTCGAAGGCCAGGGCAATATCGGCGCGGGTCTGGTCATCCAGCCCCCCAACACGTTCTGCCGCAGTTACCGTATTGAGGGTAAACGTCTTCAAGCCACTGAAACTGAAATCCAGCCCCGGCCGGTCGGTCATCGGGCGCGGGAACCGATACCGGCCCGACGTGCCCTTTTCAGCCAGCGCGGCCACCCTTGGCCCACCGGGATAATCCAGCCCCAGCATCTTGGCGGTTTTGTCGAAAGCCTCGCCGGCGGCATCGTCCACAGACTCACCCAGCATTTCATACTCGCCAATGCCCTTAACCAGCACTAACTGGGTATGACCGCCGGAAACCAGCAGGGCAACAAAAGGAAACGCCGGGGGATTGTCTTCCAGCATTGGTGCCAACAGATGACCCTCCATGTGATGGACACCCAGCACCGGCACACCCAGAGCAAATCCCAGGGCATGGGCCACAGAACCACCTACCATCAGCGCTCCCACCAGACCGGGACCGGCGGTGTAGGCAATGCCGTCGATATCAGCGCGAACCCGACCGGCATCGGCAAGCACCTGATCACACAGCGGCAGCAGTTTGCGAACATGGTCGCGAGAGGCCAGCTCCGGCACCACACCGCCGTAGTCTGCATGCATATCAATCTGGCTGAACAATGCATGCGCCAGCAGCCCACGCTTGCTGTCGTAGAGGGCAACGCCGGTTTCATCACAGGAGGTTTCAATACCGAGAATCAGCATAAATAAGGGCCACAACTCCGGGCTGGTGAACATCAGCGGAGCATTTTAGCAGAAACCCGAAACCCTCCGTCAGTTTCATCGAACAAACATTGACCTCGGCCATGGGCAGGCGCTATCATTGCCGGCCTTAAATACGCACTGGTCGAGTTTTAGCCAATCTGACCAGGTATCGAGTCGATCTGACAGACCGGTCGATCAGACAAAACAGAAACCGAATCAATCAGGTAGGTGATTTTCGAATGCCAGCTGTTAAAGTGAAAGAGAATGAACCGTTTGACGTAGCCCTTCGTCGCTTCAAGCGCTCCTGCGAGAAAGCAGGCGTTCTGTCGGAAGTACGTCGCCGTGAGCACTACGAGAAGCCGACAGCCGTGCGCAAGCGCAAGGCAGCCGCAGCCGTCAAGCGTCATCTCAAGAAGCTTCAGCGGGAACAGCGCAAGTTCGAGCGTCTGTACTAAGCTTTACCGGACGCCGCTTGACTGCAAGCCTATAATCGCCTGTATAGCCGCAGGTTGCACAGAGCGATACCAAAATGCCGCCGAGGCCTGGCTTCGGCGGCATTTTTGGCTGTACTTCCAGGCCCGGCACTTTCCGCGCGACCGGAGACATCATGAGTGGACTGATCCCGCAACGCTTTGTTGAAGACCTGCTCGACCGGATAGACCTGGCGGAGCTGATCGGATCACGTATCACCCTGAAAAAGGCCGGCGGCAACTACAAGGCCCGCTGCCCCTTCCATGATGAGAAAACGCCGTCTTTCAACGTTCGGCCGGACAAGGGCTTTTACCACTGTTTTGGCTGTGGCGCCCACGGCGATGCCATCAGCTTTGTCCGCGAGTTCGATGGCCTGGGCTTTACCGACGCGGTAGAGGAACTGGCCCGCCGAGCCGGCATGGAAGTGCCCTACGACCAGAGCGCGCGCCAGGAAATGCAGCAGGCGCGAACACTGACGGACGCCCTGGATTACGCCAGCCGCTTCTATCAGTCCGCCCTGAAGGGCCAACAAGGTGAATTCGCCCGGGACTACCTCAAACAGAGGGGCCTGGACGACAGCATTATTGAACAGTACCAGCTGGGCTACGCCCCTGGCACCGGCACCGCCCTGTTCGACAGCGCCAGCAAGGACCTGCAGGGGCCATTGGTTGAAACCGGCACGGTCTCCGACAAGTATGGCCGGCCACGGGATCTGTTCCGCAACCGGGTGATGTTTCCGATCCGCAACAGTCGCGGTCGGACCATTGCGTTCGGCGGGCGCACACTGGGTGATGACAAGGCCAAGTACATCAACTCTCCGGAGTCTGATGTGTTCCATAAAAGCCGCGAAATCTACGGCCTTTATGAAGCCAAACAGTCGATCCGCCAACTCGACAGGCTGCTGGTGGTGGAAGGCTACATGGATGTCATTGCGCTCGCGCAGAACGGCATCCACTTTGCCGTGGCCACGCTGGGCACAGCCACGAACCAGGACAGCCTGTCGGCACTGCTGAAGCAGGTACGGCATCTGGTGTTCTGTTTTGACGGCGACCAGGCCGGTTACCGGGCGGCCGACAAGGCCCTGGAGAATGCTCTGGAATTGCTGACCGACGGCCTTCATCTGCAGTTCCTGATGATGCCGGACGGTGAAGACCCGGACACACTGGTGCGCAAGGAGGGCCCCGACGCGTTCCAGGAACGCATCAACGGCGCCACGCCCCTGTCTCGCTACCTGTTCAACCGGCAAAGCGAGGGGCTGGACCTGACGCTGCCGGAAGACCGGGGTGAGCTGAAGGCACGGGTAGAACCGCTGCTGAAGAAAATGCCCAGGAGCACCCTCAGGGATGCCATGTGGCATGAAATGCTGCGGCTGTGCGGCAACAACCGGGGCGACTGGCAGAACCGCCGCCAGCCAAACGGCAAGGGCGGATACGGCGAACGCCGGGTGCAGGAACAACGGATTGACGTAAAACTCAGCAAGGATACCCAGCTTTGTCTGGCCCTGCTTGAAGCGCCGGACATGGCCAGCGAAATTGCTGAACTTTGCCGCAGCAGCCGCCAATACCGGCAGGCAGGCCAGTTCGCCGGCTGGATCCTGGAGCACGCCATCAAAGACCGGCGCTCCCTGGTCCGCGAACTGGCAACGGATAACCGCGCCAGAGAACAGTTTTACAGCCTGTTCGATGGCATTGAACACATCCCCGCACGGGAACAGACCCTGGCTGGCGCCAGGGAAATGCTTAACCCGAACCGGGAAGTGGCGCGCAAGCAGCGGTTGGCGTCTCTGCTATCGGAAAAGCGTAGCCTGGCAGACCTTAGCGCTGAAGAGCGGCAGGAGCTGAAGGCACTGACCGGACAGAGCGACGACTGACCAGCGCCAGGAAACAGAGCCGGCGGGCCAAAAAACGCAATAACTGCCGCCGGAAACGGCACTGCACTTGAAACTTGCAGTATTGATCACCATCTAACCATCCGGTGGCAGAGCAACCGCGCGACAGCTATAATGGCTGTTTCACTTTTTTCCTTTTACCAGCGAGTTCACAGGGTGTCTATGTCAGGCAATTCGCAGAAATCACGTCTTAAAGACCTCATTGCACGAGGCAAGGAACAAGGTTACCTGACTTACGCCGAGGTAAACGACCACCTCCCGGAAGACATTGCTGACCCGGACCAGGTCGAAGACATCATTCGCATGATCAACGACATGGGCATCCAGGTGTCTGAAGTGGCACCGGACGCGGACACGCTGCTGATGACCGACGGCGACTCCACCGCTGACGAAGCTGCGGCCGCTGAAGCCGCTGCGGCACTTGCAGCCGTGGAATCCGACGCTGGCCGCACCACGGACCCGGTCCGCATGTACATGCGCGAAATGGGCACCGTGGAGCTGCTGACCCGCGAAGGCGAAATTGTCATTGCCAAGCGCATCGAGGAAGGTATCCGTGATGTCATGGCCGCCGTGGCCCACTTTCCCGGCATCACCGGTACCGTTATCCAGGCCTACGACCGCATCATCGAGAACGAAGGCCGCCTCAGCGACATCGTCTCCGGCTTCCTCGACCCCGACGGCGCCGAGCCGTTCATGGAGGAAGACACTACCCCGGACACGTCCAGCACCTCGGACGATTCATCCGACGACGATGATGACGATGACGACAGCGAAGAAGAAACCGAAAGCGGTCCGGATCCGGAAGAAACCCGTCTGCGTTTTGAGCTGCTGAAAGAAAAGCTCGATGCCGCCGACGCAAGCCTGGCCAAACACGGCCGCGGCCACAAGAAAACCCAGGAAGCCCTGAACGAACTGGGCCAGGTATTCGCCCCGTTCAAGCTGGGCAACAAGGCGTTTGACGAACTGGTGAACGTCGTTCGCTCCACCAACGATCTGGTGCGGGAGAACGAGCGGGCGATCATGAAAATCTGCGTACGCGAGTGCAAGATGCCGCGTAAGGATTTCATCAAGTCGTTCCCCGGTAACGAAACCAGCCTGGACTGGGCCGAGAAGATGTCCAAGGGCAAGAAGCCCTATGCACCGCTGATTGCTGAGCGCATCGACGAAATTGTCCGCCTGCAGAAGCGCATTGCCAATATCCAGACCGAAGTGGACCTGGACGTTTCCGACATCAAGGAAATCAACCGCCGCGTTTCCATCGGCGAAGCCAAGGCCCGCCGTGCCAAGAAGGAAATGGTGGAAGCCAACCTGCGTCTGGTTATCTCCATTGCCAAGAAGTACACCAACCGCGGCCTGCAGTTCCTCGATCTGATTCAGGAAGGCAACATCGGCCTGATGAAGGCGGTCGACAAATTCGAGTATCGCCGTGGCTACAAGTTCTCCACCTACGCCACATGGTGGATTCGTCAGGCCATCACCCGCTCCATCGCGGACCAGGCCCGCACCATCCGTATTCCGGTGCACATGATCGAAACCATCAACAAACTCAACCGCATCTCCCGTCAGATGCTGCAGGAGATGGGCCGCGAGCCCACGCCGGAAGAGTTGGGCGAGCGCATGGAAATGCCCGAGGACAAGATCCGCAAGGTACTGAAGATCGCCAAGGAACCGATCTCCATGGAAACCCCGATCGGTGATGACGAAGACAGCCACCTGGGCGACTTCATTGAAGATATCCAGGCCCTGTCACCTGTTGACTCCGCTACCGCTGAAGGCCTGCGCGAAGCTACCCGCTCCGTGCTCTCCGGCCTGACCGCGCGCGAGTCCAAGGTGCTGCGCATGCGCTTCGGTATCGAAATGAACACCGACCACACCCTGGAAGAAGTGGGCAAGCAGTTTGACGTAACCCGCGAGCGAATCCGCCAGATCGAAGCCAAGGCCCTGCGCAAACTGCGCCATCCTTCCCGCTCCGATCACCTGCGCGGCTTCATTGACGATCAGGGCAACGGATAACACCACAACAGTAGCGGGCGCCATCCCTCACCGGTATAATGGCGCCCGCTTTGTTGCTCCCGCCCGGAAGCGACACCCCAAAAGCAAACCTTTAAGCAGCATCCGCTGAAAAAGGGCCTATAGCTCAGTTGGTTAGAGCAGAGGACTCATAATCCTTTGGTCCCTGGTTCGAGTCCAGGTGGGCCCACCATTTTTCAATGACTTACGCAGCTTCTGTGGAAAGAAAATGGACACCGTGTCAACGGAGTGTCAACCGTAATTGACTGAACCGTAAAAAAGCACATTTCACTTTAGCTGATCAATCCAAAATTTAGTGCCAGCGTCCTGTTCTTGCTCCTCGAGATCTCCTCTCATTAATTGTTTCGATCGTGATATATCTACCAGGAATTGCTGCACAAAACCCTCAAACTGACTCTTAATCGCTGCGTTTGAATTAGCTTTCTTCGCTGTCAAAACCCCCCTATACGAAATAACTGGCTTCGTATAAAGCGAGCTGAGAACGTTTTCATCGATAGCATACTCGCCGTAATCAGGTACCGAGACTGTAAGCTCCAAAGCTACTACACAGCCCCCTATGCTAGGAATCCCAAACCCCATGGCACTGATAGTTACATCGGAAACGAAAATACTATGATCCTCTTCGTCTTGAGTTTCATACCCACTTCGGATCAGTTGAAGCTTAACGGCGTTTTTCGTACCACTCAAATCAGTCCAACAACCATCATCAACTTGGTCATCCAACTTAACATCAATGATTTCAGTATTTTGGAAGATCAACCAATCTGGATCATATCCCCAAAGAACAGCATCGCGTTTCTGCTCTCCCTCGGCTCCAGCCCCGAAAGAGGCTACACATAGCAGAAGAGAAGCAGCCAATATGAGTAGGTTTTTCAAAGCCAAGCCTCCTAACACAAACAAAAAAGACCAACACTCATTAAACGTAGCCCTTATAGACAGAATGTGCACTAGCTAGCATTCAGATGTGGGGTCCTTTCTGAACGACCTCCTCCAAATAGTCGGGCGCTAAATGGGCATAACGCATTGTCAGTTTCAGGTCTGAATGCCCAAGAACCTTCTGAAGCGTAAGTATGTGACCGCCATTCATGACGAAATGACTTGCGAAGGTATGGCGGCAGATGTGCGTTAGCTGCCCTTTCGGCAGTGTTATCTCCGCCCTTTCCAATGCTGACCTGAAAGCGCTGTAGCAGGATTGGAACGGTAGTTCCTCGATAACCTGGCTGTGGATCTCTTTGGAAAGCGGGACCGACCGACTCTTACCGGATTTGGTGGCATTATAGGTGACCCTGTAGGGCGTAAAGTTCGCCTGGGTTACGCCTTCTGCTTCTGACCAGCGGGCACCCGTAGAGAACGCGAGAATTGCCACGTAATAAACTGATGGATTGGAGGATGCCTTGCATTCATCCAGGAGCCGGTCGATCTGTTCCTGGTCCAGGAAGGCCAGTTCTGTCTGGTCGATCTTCAGACGTCTGAGCTTTGAAAGAGGATTTTCACCATTCCATAGGCCCTGGCGTATCAGTTCGTTGTAGACGGCTGTCAGATAGGCCTGCTCATGGTTAAGCGTGTTTGGTGACATGCCTTCCTGGATGCGGACGAGCCGATAAGCGGCAAAGTCTCCCGATGTAACCTTTGCAGCCCTTGGATAGCCTAGCTTTTCGCAGATGGCGATCAGCTTTCGCTTTCTCGATTCCCCGTCTTTCAACGCGTGTCCGTGATGGAGATACCAAAGATCGATGAGCTCCAGGAGCGTTCGCCTGTCTTTTTTCGGGTTCCATTCCTCCCCAGCATCGTTACGAGCCATCACCCAGCGCTCGAACCGTTGAGCATCAGCTTTGGAATCAAACGATTTCCTGACGCGCTTCTGACCTCGACCACCTGGTTGTATGTCTACCTGCCACCGTCCCGATGGTAGCTTCTTGATCATGCGGCCACCTTTGTCAGCAGTCGTCGTTTTGTCAGGCCATCCTGCACGAGCTGGAAGAGCTCGTTTTCATAGATTTCCCGCCGTCGGTAGTAGGCGCAGAGATCTTCCCATAAACCGGATTTTTTGAGGCAGTCCCAGGCCTGTCGTGCGTTAAACCGGTTGCGTGCATAGATGGAAAGCAGGTTTCCGAAGGCCAGGGAGACGTTCTTTTCGTTGCCGCAACCGGGTTCCTTTTTTACGCGTTTGTACATGAGATCTGGCGCTGAATAACCAAAGCCGATGTCCTCCCTGAGTTTGGTCCAGATGGGGTGTACCCACTCCCGTTTTACTTCGTAGCGGTTGCTCTGGAGGGCGTATTGCCAGAGGCCGGTGAGGTGGGGGACGGCGTCCATGTAGGTATAGATGGGTTTCATGCCGGGGGTGCCCTGGGAGATCTCGTTCACGATGCGGTGATGGAATCTTATTTCCAGGCGCCAGACGGGTTTGTCTGGGTCATAGCAGGTGTCTGGAAAGCTGTTCTCGTTCACCGCGCATTCCCAGATGCCTTCCATGAAGGCGCGTTTGTCGGAGACATCGACCTCTTTGGATTTATCGTAGATACACACCTGAAGGCTGTTGGCCTTGCCGAAGGTGTAGGTTTCGCCCCGTCCGTTCACGGTGCTGCCTTCCAGGCCTTTGAAATGCAGGTCACTGATGCCGTTGTGTACGCTGATGGTTCTTGCCCTAGTCACAAAGTGTTGGGCGAAGTCCTGGGGTGGTTCCCAGCCCTGGAAGTCGACGGCCAGGTGTAACGCGATGCCAACGGGTTTGATGGCCTTGAGGAAGTGCATACCCCATTCGGTGAGTTCGTCGTGGATCTGGAGGCTGGAACGTTCGTAGAGCCAGCGGGGGGAGGTTTCGATTTTAACGTGCGTACCCTGGCTGTCGGCTTCGGCGTAGAAGTTCTGGAGCAGGATGGTCAGGCCGTATTCCCGGTTTTGCAGGATGTACTTGAAGCCCCCTCGCCTGCCGGACTGGACGCGGAAGGGAATGCCCCTGACGGTGATGGTGGTATCGAAGCTGGATTCGTAGGCGGTGACGATCTCGGCCAGCGGTTCGGGTTTCAATCGTCCCTCGAACAGTTGTCTTACGGTATCGACTCCGGTCCAGAGGACGTTGACGTCCTGGAGGTTCACTTGCTGGCCTTCGGGACCAACGAACAGATCCCCTTTGCCGATCTCTCCGGTGGTGATGTCCATGCGTTCAAAGTCTTTGATTTTCATCTGTGGCCTTCTGTGGTTGTCTGTGGTCAAAAATCGACTGTCGTCGTTTTCCATGAGACGTGTTACAGGGACGTCTCAGCCGCTGGCGCGGCGCGTGGTGGTCGCTCCGCTCGCACTCACGCGCCGTCGCCTTCCGTTGTAGTGGTGTCCAGGTAACTGCGGCTTTCGGGCCGTTCGTCCAGGCGCTGGGGTTCCTTGTAGCTGTAGTAGGTCACCAGCTTGCCCTCGATGACGCAGTAGGGTTCTCCCGTGCGCTGGAATCGGGCGCAGATCCGGCTGTGGATCTTGCGGGTACCGTGCTCGCCCCAGATCCAGTACACGCCGTTCACCTTGCCGACGATGCGCCACTTGTCGGAGACGGGCAGCCAGCCGGGTTCGATCTCGAAGGCCACCTGGTGGGTGGCTCGGGCTTCCTGATTGGAGGTTGCCCGGACTCGGGTGGAGGGTTGCACCCGGGCGTTGGTGTTGTCGGCGGTTCGGACGGTTTGCGCTGATGATTGCTGTGTTGGTGTTCCTGGTGGTGGGTCTGTGTTTGAATCGCCGGTGCTGAAGTAGGCGACGACGCGCATGACGCCGAAGGCCATGATCAGGATGGCGACGGGGATGCCGAACTTGATCAGCGGGTGCTTGAGGACGTTGGCCCGGTCGTCGGCTTTCTCTTCCATGCCGGCGGCGAAGTCGGTTTTGTTCCGGGTATGGCTCTTGTAGTACTGGTAGATGTCGGGCTTATAGGAGCCGTAGAGCTGGCGCATGGGTTTACCGGGTTTCTGGCCGGTGGCGGCGCCCATGTAGACATCGACCCGATACTTGTTCTTCTGGCCGATGGCGGTCAGTTTGACGGCGCGGTAGGTTTCTTCCACCAGGCCCCGGACGAAGGCGCAGAGCTGGGCCAGGTCCTGGGTGACCAGAACGATCTCGTTGGTGCGTCCATCCTCGCCGACGTTGTGGCGGTGTTCGGTGAAGAACTCCTTTTGATTCTGGGGGATGTTGGTGGCTTTCATGCCGCTCTTCCAGAATCGCCAGGCTTCGTCGATGATCCAGATGACGCCGGCGGGGTGGCGTTCCAGGTCGAAGAAGCCGGGGTCGTCTTCAGCCTCCCTGTTGTCGAACAGGGTGACTTTTCCTTTCGGGAAGTCGTCGGAGAGGCGCCCCAGTTTGAGAGGGATGTTGGTGATGATGTGGCGGCCCGATTCCAGGGCGGGGATGACGACGTTTTCGACGACGCCGTAGCTTTTGCCCGATCCTGGAAGGCCGGCGTATCCGACAATGGACATGGCTTAGCCTATGAACGGGATGCGACGGAGAACGAAGCGGGCGATCAGGGCCGTCATCACGGCGGTGAGCCCGTAGGAGAATTCGAACATGGTGAGGAAGTAGAGCATCTGGCCGCCGAGGCCGTTAAAGATGTTCTCCACGTCCACCACCTGGATTTCGGGCAGCCAGCCCATCATGTGTTCGACGGCGTCGATGAGCCAACTGAACAGCATGCGCGGTGCCCACAGGATGATGTCGATCAGTGCGTCTATAAATTTCTGGATCATGGTTAGGCCCTCAGGAAGACGAAGACGGCGGCCAGGGTCCAGGCGGCCATGAAGACCAGGGACAGCAGGCCACGGTGGGTTTCCAAGATGTCGCAATGAGTATCCAGGGGCATCGCGGACCAGTAGTCGGTGGCCGGGATGGTCCATACCGGGCAGGTGGTGTTCTCGGCGATGGTCGGGATGGTGGTCACCGCCTCGATGGTGGGGTTACCGGTGATAACGCCCTGGAGTCGAACGGCGCTTTCCTCGAAGGTGGGCGCATCGCCTAGTTCGTCGGTGGAATAGCCGTCCTCGGGGTCGTCGAGTTTTTCGTTCAGGTCGTCCACGCCGTCGGCGGTGTTCTTGGTGTTCTCTTTGATGTCGGCCAGGTCGCTCAGGTAATCCTCGCCCTGGTCGTTCTTGAGGCCTTCACCACCGCCATCGGAGCCACCGCCTCCACCGCCGCCAAGTTCTCCGTTTTCGCCCATTTGCTTTAAGGCGCCGACGTTGTTGGCGATGTCTTTAACGGCGTTTTCGATGTTGCCCAGGTGTTCGTTGGAGGTGTCGGTTTTGCTGTTGCCTTCGTTGATGGCGTCGACGACTTTATCGAGGCCTTTGTTGACGGCGTCGGGGTCGTTCTCGCGCTGGTATTCGTCGGGTTCACCATCTCCGTCGGTGTCGGTGTTGGGTTCTTCCGGGGTTTCAGGTTCTTCTTCGGGTGTGTTGGTCAGGGGTTCGCACACGAAGCCGTAGTCGTCGACGACGGAGATGGAGTCGCCTTTGCATTTGGGGACGCCGTAGTCTTCGGCGATGCAGCGTAGCTCGCCATTCACCAGGCCGATCTGGCCGGGTTTGTCGCCGGAGCATTGGTCGATGTCACCGCAGAAGTTAATCGGGCTTTTGCCGTAGCCCTGGACGATCTGGCCGCGGTAGTCGGAGCTGTCGCTGTTGCACTCGTTGGGTTCTTCCGGTGGTGGCAGGCAGGCGCCGTTCAGTTGGCCGTGTTCGCATTCCAGTTCGCACAGACCGTTGCTGGGGTTATGGACCTGGCCGTTTTCTTTGCATTCTTCAGGGGTCTGGTCGGGGAGCTGGCAGCGGGGGTTGTGCTCCTGGCCGGCGTCTTCCCAGCCGGCGGCACATTCACAGGTCCCCAGGGGTTGTTCACCGGTGATGGGGTTCTTTTCGTGTTGCCAGGCTTCGTTGCATTCTTCGGGCTTGTAGTAATTGGTGACCTGGGCCAGGAAGCGGTCGAACTGGTCCTTCGCAGCGCAGCCCTGTGCATATCGGCCTTCGGCATTGGGTTCGCCGGGGTCGTACATCTCGATATGGTCGTAGGGCTGACCGGAACTGGCAAGCCAGGCTTCACAGGATTGCCTGGCGGTTCCGTACCGGTAGTGTTCCCGGCTGTATCGATAATCCCAAGCCGAGAAGGCTTCGGTTGAAAGAAGGCAGAGCCATAGGATCAGACATCCTTGAACAGATAGACGCATAGTGCGGCTCCCATCAGAAAAAATGTCCAATCCCATAGCTCTGCCACCGGTGTGCTCCTACTTGATCATGCTCAGCAGGAGACGGCCGCCTTTGCGGACGACGTAGAAGCCGGCCAGGACGCCAACGACGGCGATGACGCCGGTGATTTCACCGGAGAAGTCCAGGCCGCCGGTCATGGTGGACCAGTCGGCAGCGGCAGCAGGGCCACCTACCAGGGTGAAGGCCATTGCGGCCAGGGTGATCAGTTGCTTTTTCATGGCATTACCTCACTTCAGCATTTTCAGGAGTTGACGGCCGCCCCATGCGACCGCCATGAGTGGCAAGGTCACGCTGAAGCCCTGGAAGATGGCTTCGGCGATCATTGCCGGCGTGTACTCGACGGGGGCCGTGTACACCACCTGGGTGATGGCGCCGGTGCAGTCCCAGCCGGAGGCTGTGATTGTCCAATCGCCGTCACACAGGATTGCTTTGCTCACCGGTCAGTCTCCTTGTCCGGCTACGCGGTTTTCTTCACTTGGTCCTGGGGCTTCATGTCCAGGGCCTTGAAGGTGATCTTGCCGCCCTGCCCGGCTTTCATCTGGGCTTTGACGACGAACATGCTTGGAAGCGCGCTGGCGTGGTTGCGCAGCTGGTCGATGTGCTTCCAGTCGCAGGCGATTTTCATGACTTCGTTGCCGACGCGGTTGTCGTCATCCGCTTCGGCTGGGGAGTAAGCCCAGAGTGAGCCGCCTCGGTTGCCATCGATGTCGTAGCGGGTGGCGCCGATGATCATGAGGTTCAGGTAGTTTTCCATGGTGTGTGTCCTCTGGTTTTGGTTTGCTGTTGCTTGGTGGTGTTGTCCGGCTTAGCCGGGGTTTTGCTCAGTCATCCATAAGGGTGTGGAGCAGTAAGGTCAGTGAGATGGCCACAAAGGCGATCAAGGCGATAATCTGACATTCCGTCATGCTGCGACCCCTCCGGGGCGGGCTCTACTCGCTCCGCTCCTGGTCACTAAGGTGACCACCCTTACGGGTAACGATCCCTGTCGCCTGCCGCGCTCCGCTTGCCTCTTGTGCTCATGGCTCGGAATCAAGGGGCGGCCGTCCTCCCCCGACATCCTCACCACTCTTTGTGCGCACTGTGGACCAGCCAGTGACCGCCACAAGGCCAAGGGGCCGTTGGCCCTGGCGCTGCGCGCCAGCCTTGCAGCGCTCACTGTCCGGCCCCCTGATCGTGCGCGAGTGGTGACGATGACGGGGGCGGACTCGAAGGCTGTTCAGGGGGTTGGGCCTGAAAGCCAAGATCCGGGCAGCCGGCCTCTAGCCAGGAGCGCAGGACCGCACCACCCAGGGTCCAGAGGTCGGTGCCTCGTTGGACGGCTTCCTGTTGCAGCTGGAGATAACAGGAGCTGGGGGCGCTGACGTAGAAGCGGCGTTCTTTGTCGTCGGGTTTGGTTTTTCTCGGGGGGATGTGGCTCATGGTTGGTGCTCCGTGACGTTGGGGAGGTCCAGGGTTCCGCAGTCCCAGGCGTCGCGCAGTTGGATCAGGCGATCAAAGGCCGGGCTGTGGTGGCCGCTGGCTTCCAGTTCGTGGATGAGGGCGTCGGTGAAGCCGGCTTTGCAGCGGGCGAGGTAGTCGCACGGGTAGTCGGTGCGAACGTCCTGCAGGTGGTTGAGGCGCTGCAGGAGGGTGTCTAAAAGGCCTTCCAGGGCTTGCGGGGTGAGTGCAGAGGACGAGGGTGGGCCCTGGAAGGCAAAACTTGGGTTGTGGGTCCGGTGTGTCATGCCGCTGCCCTCACGTGTTCGGGCGCATGGTTGGCGGCCCAGGTGTTGAAGTCGGTAACGGTGGTCTGGAGCGTGAAGCGGCTCAGGGCGTTGACGCAGTCCATGGCGAAATTGAACAGGTCATTGTCCAGTTCATTGAAGGCGTCGGCCATGCCCAGCAGTTTGGTGATGCTGTCGCAGTAGGCCTCCCATTCGCCGGTGCTGTAGAGGTGCACGGCGACGTTGACCACGGACTGGATGCTTTGCTGTTTGCGATCACGGAGGGCCGGGGTCATGAGAAGGCCTCCAGGCGGATGCCTTTATAGAGTTGTCCAGGCATTGCGCCGCAGGTGGCGAGTTGTTCGCGGCGAAGGACAACCGACCGGGGAAGAACGCCTTTGACGCTCTGGTAGTACTCCAGGTAGGCGTCCAGTTTGGCGCGGATCTTCAGGGCCCTGGGGTTGTCGATGAAGCGGACGGCGTCGTGGTCGATGGGGCCCTGGTCGACGTAGGGAGAGACGAAGCGCCAGCCGGTGGCACCGTGGATGCGGTTACCGCCTACGGCGATCCATTGGCGGCCTGAGGCGCTGACAGCGACGGTTCCAGGCCGGAACAGTCGGGCGGGGCCCAGGCGTTCGGAGGACGCCACGAATTCAGTGCCGTTAAAAAAGAAGACGGTGCAGGACAGGGTGCGGCCTTTGTGGTGAGCCACACGGACGATGGTCTGGGCTTTTTGGCCGACTCTATTTAAAGGCTTCATTGCCAGTCCTCCTTATCCATTGCCTGTTGCGACAGTGCAGCGATGTTCACCATGCGCACCCGGCCAATCTTCAGGGATGGCAGGTGGCCCTTTTCGATCTGGCCCCTGACCTGCCCTTCCGTTAAACCCGTGAGCTGGGCGTAACGGTCCTGGGTCATGACCGGGGTTGCTAGCAAGATGATTTGTTTCTGCTCGTCCACTGTTTTGCACTCTGCTACACTGAAATTCACGGTTTAGTGTGCAATTCTGTGTGCACACACATTCGGGTATACACGTTATTGTGTATACATATCTAAAGGTATATTCATTTTTGTGTACTGTCAATGGACTTAGCCAGAAAAATTAGAGCAATAAGAGAGGCGGAGACGTCAGGGCGTCAGGAGTTCTGTGACATTCTGGGCGTGAACAAAGGCACGCTGACCAGGATTGAACAGACTGGACAGGTGCCTAAAGGTGACCTTCTTGAAGAGGTATGCAGAAAGTGGCCGAAGTACACGCTGTGGTTAATGACCGACAAAACTGACGAGTCATGCGGCCAAATCGACCCTGAAACGGAAGTCGCTAGAAGAGAAAACAGCCTGAAAGCAGGATAGGTTTCAGCCTGGCTGCGAGAATCGCCAGTTCTTGGTATGGAGACCGACGTGGGGAACGACAAAAACAAAAGGGCTGGCCGTCGTAGTGTGTGGTGGCGGTTTCAGGTGGTTGTAAAATGGAGGTTTCGAAGTGCTCGTTCGTCGTTTGGTAATCATCTTATCCTTGTCATCAACATACTCATTTTCTGATGAAAATAGCTCATCCAATTCCTTGGAAGACCTTATCAGACTAAAGCAGCAGCTAATTCTTGAGCATATGGCCGGTGATGGCGAAACAAGATTTCAACGCTCAATTCGGGACAACCTGGACCTAAAAAACGAAGGGGCAGCAAACCAAAAGCCTCAAAGAATCACTGTTGAAGGATCGCTGACGCAAGAGATGATCCACGAGTTCGAGCAGCACTACAAAACACCAGAAAGTTGCGAAATCTGGAAGAATAATACTCACATGGTCGAGTGTATTAACCACAAGATGCGCAGTAGGAACGAGTTTTTTAAGCATAAAGGCAATCGGAGCAATTCAGTCGTTCCAGAACGATAGCATTCAGTTAGTGAGCGATAACAAAGAATATCCACCACAAGAATTTTTAAGCGCCAAGAGCAACAGATAAGGTTCTTTAAGCTAAAACACCTACACCTATAATCTTAAAATATATACGAGAAATATTATGAGTAGTGCTGAGGAATTTGGACCCGATATAACACCGATAAAAGAAGAAATCGAAAATACACCGAGCGTCGTGATTTTTAAAAAATTCCGAGTAAAAGGTAAAGCGGCCTTAAGGGACCTGGTCGAGGCGAAAGATGATTCATTTACAAAAACCATAAACAAAACAGATTACGTATTAAATTTCGTAGAGCCATTATATATTGACGAAATATTTTTATACACCGAAAACGAAGACAAATCGATAAATTCCAAGGTGAAGATTAAGGTATTTGAAACCTTCTCAAACAAGGAAATAAAATTCAAATGCCAAGAGTCTGAAGGAGACCAGCATTTCTACAGTATCGGAAAGGTTTGCTCAAAGCTAATAATTGAGGGAACCACATCAGGTTATATTGTAGGTAAGGCGAAAATTAAAAAAATAAACATTATTGGCTATAAACCATCTGATATAGAAAGCATTGAGAATGCCGCACAATTCATCAGATATGAATCAAATGAGACAGTTAAATATTGCGAACTCAAAATATCTGAGACAAAGGAAAAGCTAGCCGAGCTTGACGGAATCATTGAGCAGAAAGAAGCTGAAATTGAGATCCACGAAGAAACCGAAAGCGAATACGAAATCAAAATCGAAGGCCTCAAAGAAGAGTGCGCACAAGCGGAAAAAACAAGAGAGTCTCTTAGAAATCAAATAAAAGCTTTAAACAATACAATTAAAGAAAGAGAAGATACAATAAAAAGAAAAGACTCTCAAATTATAGAACTAGAAGGAACAATAAAAGATCGGGAAAGCGAAATCACGGTCTTATCAAGAGAATCTGCCCAGCTAAAAGAAGAAATAAAGAACCTCACTGAAGATAAAGATATTTTTGCAATTGAACTTCAAGATTATATTAAACAGGGCCGATCAAGTAAAAATCAATATATTGCTCTAGCAATTCTTCCTATTGGTGTAATTACTGCTGTTACAGTCTCATTGCTACTCAACTCTGCGACGCTATTGGAAGACATCGAAAGCACGCGCCCAACATGGGAACTTCTTATATCCAGGCTGCCTTTCGCCTTAATATCTTTCGCGTTAGTTACAGCAAGCTATAAAATTTGTGGTTATTTTGTAAGCCAACTAACACAAATCAATAATGAACGTCTCAACATGACGAAACTACAAATAATCGCAAGAGATGTAACAGAATCTTCAATGGAGGTATCTGAAACGGACCCTGCAATTAGACAGGAACTGCGAGCCAAAATTAAAATGGCTGCGCTGAAGTCTTACATGAGGGAGAATTTCACAGAACATTTTCAGGAAAAGGCAAAGAGGACCCAAAAAGAAAACAAGATACAAGATATGGATAAAGAAGATAGAGGAAGTGATAACACCGAAGATACTCAGGATCATGATGAAAATGAGACTGAGAGATAAAGGCTCTATAAGAAATAACGAAACGGAAATGCATTATTTAAATTGGTGGCAGACCTCTCCCTGACCAGTCACACCACTATGCAGGTGTCGCGCTTGCCAGGCATCCTTGCCGGCGGTGAGCTCTGGTCTTCCTGACCAAACAGCTCGGCGACAGTTTACTGTTCCTGGTGGTGGTTTTTAGAGGACTTGTCTTAACGTCGTGTGAGAGAACGCCTACACGGTGGTTCCAGGTTACGCCTGGTCCGCTTCGATCTTTTCACCCTCCCCCGCTTTCTCCAGATTCACCGGTGTTTTTATCGGCTCCACTGCCAATGGCATTCTGATGCTCGTTTTCAGCAGGTGTTGGAAAGAATCTGTATTGGTCAGGTGTGGGTCCAGCCATATGTCGAAGTCTTCGTAAGCGCCTTTAAATCAGCACCTACACCCCAGCCCCAAGATTGCCGACACTGATTTCCTCACCAACAATAGAGGAAGTCAGCATGGTTCACACTCAACGAGAACAGATCTGGCAGCAGCGTATCAC
>Ga0207906_1000125_pt1 | contig 55275 bp, 50 predicted proteins | sample LinPmetageLP37_FD_184050 | JGI IMG/M metagenome (GOLD analysis project Ga0207906, IMG submission 184050) | Marine viral communities from the Pacific Ocean - LP-37 (SPAdes) | ecosystem: Environmental > Aquatic > Marine > Oceanic | place: Pacific Ocean | collected 2010-06-16 | reverse complement strand
GGGGCTGAACGTGGCGGTCAAAGCCCTGTTCGACGTGCGGGGCCAAGTCACCCAGGCGGGGTCGCTGGTCCGCAAAGGCACGTCGCCCGCCACCAAGGATGCCGCGGCGGTCGCGCGGCTGCGCAGCGCAGGCGCCGGGCTGATCGGCCACGCCAATATGACCGAGTTTGCCTATTCCGGCCTCGGCCTGAACCCACATTACGGCACCCCCCTCACCCCCTTGAGAGAAGGCTGTATCGCGGGCGGCTCGACCTCGGGCGGGGCCTCTGCCGTGGCGCGGGGCGTGGCTGACATCGCGCTTGGGACAGACACTGGCGGCTCTGCGCGTATCCCGGCGGCCTTTTGCGGGCTTTTCGGGTTCAAGGCCACGGCACAGACGATCTCCCGCGCGGGGGCGGTGCCGCTTTCCCATTCGCTTGATAGTGTCGGCGTGCTGACCCGAGAAGTCGGCCTGCTGCGCCCGGTTTTGAACGTGCTACGCGACCAACCGCTCGCCGCGTCTGCCGCGCCGCGTGCCGTCATCGTGCCGGAAAATTTCGGCATGGACGAATTGGACCCCGAGGTTGCCCAAGCCTTCGAAGCCGCCCTCGAAGCGCTTCAGGCCTCTGGCGTGAGCCTACGTCGACAAACGCTCGACTTCTTCGATGACTACCGCGCCCTGCCCGTCTGGCAGTTCTCGGCAGTGGAGTCCCGCGCCCATCACGGGGCGCATTTCGACGACGCCCGCGCAGAGCTTGATCCGCGTGTGGCATCACGTATGGCGCGGGCGGATGGTGTCACCGGGATCGAATTTGCCCGCACGATAGCCGCGCGAGAAGCACTGATCGCACGGGCGGCGCATCTGTTTGGCGAAACGCCGGTCGCCCTGCCGAGCGTGGCCATCATGCCGCCAAAGCTGGATGATCTCCGCGAGGATGCCACCTATGACCGGATCAATCTGCTGGCGCTGCGCAACACCAGCTTTGCGAATGTAATAGACGGCTGTTCGGTCAGCATGCCGATCACCAGCCACCCCGGCGCGGGGCTGATGCTGACCGCGACTGCGGGACGGGATGCGATGTTGATCAATATGGCCGAAGCATTGCAGGGCGCGCTGTGAGCGAAACGGCCAAGCGCCCCTCTGCCTATGTGGCCTTGGGCGCCCAGCGCTACCGTGTGACCCATGTCAGCAATCCCATGCTATCGGGTATTTCCGATGTCGCGGTCATAGGCGACAGGATCGTGGTCCTCAGACGGCAAGCGCCTGAATTGGTCATGCTCGGGCTGGACGGCACAATGTTGGGCGAAACCGCTGTTCTGCCGCAGTTCGTTTGCGGCCATGGCCTGCGCGCGACCTCCGCCAGCCAAGTCGCCGCCACGGACATGGATGGCCACAAGGTCGTGCTGCTTGATGGCACCTTGCAAGAAACCGCCCGTATGGACTGCGCAGAGCATCCCGGCTTGGGGCGGCCCTTTAATCATCCCTGCGATTGCACCCAAGGTCCGGACGGACGTTATTATGTCGCTGACGGATATGGCAACAGCGCCGTTCATATCTTTGACCCGGCGCTGCGCCACCTCAAAACCTTTGGACATCCCGGGACCGAAGCGGGCGCGTTTTCGACCCCGCACTGCCTGTTGTTCGACAGCCAAGGCAGGCTCTGCGTGGCGGACCGCGAAAACAACCGCGTTCAGTTATTTGACCCCGAAGGCATCTGTCTGGGTCAGATCGAAGGCCTGCACAAACCAATGGCGCTGGCGTTGACATCCCAAGGCGTCTTGCTGGTCACTGACCAAACCCCGCGCCTGTCGGCATATGCCCCAAACGGTGAGCTGATTGGCCGCTGCCGCACCTTTTCAACCTATGGTCACGGATTGGCTGTGCAGGACGATGGCACCATCGTGATCGCCGAAATGAACCCAGATCGCCTGACCCTGCTGATCCCCGTGCCCGATGCGAAGGCGGGTTAAACCGCCTGCAGAGCGTTCTTCAGGATCATGTACCGTGTCCTGCAAGCCGCCGTCCCGGGAAAGGTTTGACCCGCGTTCCAGCCTGACACCGGCCTTCTATCGCGGATCAAACCCTGCCCAGTTAGCGTATCTCAGTTTACGAGGGCCTTGACCAACAACGTCGCTGCGGCTGCAAGGTAGATATCATTGCCATCGACAACATAGACTTCATTCCGGCCCGGGCGCGAAAGGCCGCGGGCGCGCCAGTTCTGGACGACGACGACATCCTGCTTGCGGAGACGCTGGCCAACCGCATGCCGATGGCGCTGCTGTTTCACCACCTTCACCTTGGCGCCGCGATCAACACGGCTGTGTTGGACATCCGCCCTGTCGGCCATTGCCGTCATCGGCACGAAAGCCACTGTGGTGGCTGCCAATAGCACGACAGTCGCGCATTTTTTCATCCGGTTTTGCATTGGGTCTCTCCTCTTTGCTTACGTCATATTTAACGTCTGCCAGAGAGATTCCCGTCGCTGGCGCGGGGCAGTTTTTCGCCGTCAGCTATGCAAGAACCGTGGACCTTGTCGCCGCTCCCAGCCTTTGCGCAGGGGAAAGCATCCGATACGCAAAGGCCGTCGCGCTACACGCTTGCGGTCGCCTCCACCTCGGCTTTCAATCTATGCGCAGACCCTCCGGGGGTCGCACCCCAGACCGTGATCCAGCGGTAGAAGATCGGCGTGAGAAACAAGGTGAACACGGTGGCAAAGCCCAAACCGCCGACGATCACCCAGCCCACGGCGATCCGGGCCTCGGCCCCCGCGCCAGAGGTCACGATCAGCGGCAGCCCCCCGAAAACAGTCGACACCATCGTCATCATCACGGGCCGGATGCGCAGGCGCAGCGCGCTTCGGATGGCGCTGTCGATGTCTTCGCCTGCTTCGCGCAGCTGATTGGCAAATTCGACGATCAGAATACCGTTCTTGGCCATGACCCCGATCAACATCACAAGGCCGATCTGGCTGTAGTAGTTCAGCGATCCGCCCGTCATCGATATCGCCAGCAATGCGGCAGCCATCCCGAAGGGCACTGTCATCATGATCACCACCGCACTGGCAAAGCTCTCGAACTGGGCGGCCAGCACCAGAAGCACCACGATCAGCGCAACCCCGAAGACCATGTAGATGCCGCCTTGGGAATCGTCGAGGGTCGCCGCCTCTCCGGTGAAGGTGATGCCCATCTCATCAGGCAAAACCTCTTCGGAGAGTGTCAGCACCCGGTCCATCGCGGTGGACAGGTCGACACCTTCGCCAAGGTTCGCCTGCATTGCGACGGACAGCGCTCCGCCCAAACGCTCGATCTGCGCGTCGCTTACCACCGTCTCGAGCGAGGCAACCGCGGACAGCGGCACATAGGCGCCACTGTCGAGGCGGATGGACATGGAGGCGATGTCAGACGGATCGTCAATCGGCGGGCCACCGGGGACGACGTTCACATCCACTTCGACATCATCCGAAAAGACGCTGACTGCCACATCGCCCTGCACCATGGCGCGCACGAGGGAGGAAACATCGGAACTGTTAAGCCCCATATCGCCAGCGGCGCTGTCGTCTACCGTGACTTCCAATTGCGCGGTCACGCTGTTGTTGGACAGTTGCGGGTTCAGAAAGGTCGCATCCTGGGCCATCGCCGCCGTGAGCCTGTCGGCGGCTTCGGTCATTTCAGCCAGATTGGTGCCAGTCACCGCGAAACTCAGCCCGCCGCCCGCGCCACGAATGTTAAGGCTGTTGGTCGACCGTGCGCTCACCTGCACGCCGGGGACCGCAGACAACTGACCACTGATCTGGGCGATCAACTCTTGCTGGGTAAAGTCACGTTCGGCCCAGTCAGGCAGGCGGACGACGATGAACGCACTGGTGCCGCCGCCAACGCCGATGATGCTTTGGACGGTTTCGATCTGCCCGCTCTCTCGATACGGGGCGAGGATGTCTTCGACCTGCGCGACCTGCGTATCGAGGTAGTCGATCGTCGTGTCCGATGCCCCGCGCGCCTGTACGAGAAAGAAGCCACGGTCTTCCTCTGGCGTGACGGTGGAAGGCAAGGTCAACGCGGCCCCCATTGCGATCATGGCAAAGCCTATGGCGATCGACAGAACCAGCAGCGGCGTGCGGATGGCGAAATCCATCACCCGGTCAAAGCCGCGCGCCAATGCGCCCGGCGTGGCGGCTTCTGCGTCGCCCAAGGTCTTGCCCGGGTCCAAGAGAGCCGACAGGACGGGCGCAAGGGTGAGCGCCGTGATCGACGACAGGGTAACGGCAAAGGCCAACACAAAGCCGAATTCAGAAAAGACGCCCCCCGCCTGCCCCGGCAGGAAGGAAATCGGAATGAAAACGGCGGCAAGCGTGGCGGTGGTGGAGATCACGGCGAAGAATACCTCGTTCGTGCCCGAAGCCGCGGCGGCGAAAGCCCCCATGCCGGACTTGCGCTTGCGCACGATATTCTCGACCACGACGATGGCATCATCGACAACCATCCCCGTTGCCAATACCAGCGCCAAAAGGCTGATCGTATTCACGGAAAACCCCGTAAGCCAGATCGCTGCAAGCGTCCCGATCAAAGCCACAGGGATCGTAACCGCAGGGATCAACGTGGCCCGTGGGGAGCGCAGGAACAGGAAAATCACGACCACCACAATGCCGGTCGCCAAAAGGATGGATTTGACGACCTCGTTGATCGACCCTTCTATGAAGATACCGTCGTTCGAAGTGACCAGAAGTTGCACACCTTCGGGCAGTTGCGCCTGCAATTCCTCGACTGCGGTGCCCACATCGCGCGAGATCTCCAGCGTGTTGCCCACCGATTGCCGGGTGATATCAAGACCAATCGCCGTCTCCCCATTCACACGGGTATAGACGCTGGCGTCTTCGGGGATCAGTTGCACAAACGCGATATCGGCGACTTGGGTCGTATCATTGATGGGCAGTTGGTTGATGGTCTCAACGGTGACATCCTTGCTGCCGACCCTGAGCGAAAGGGTCTGCGTTTCGCTGGAAAGCGATCCCAGAGCGGTGTCGTCGCGCAGCTGCGCAAGTGCTGTGGAGACGTCAAAGATGGTCAGCCCCCGGCTCAGCAATGACGGCATGTTCACCGCCACGCGGAACTCATTGGCACGGTCCCCGCGCAGGGTCACCTCGGCAATGCCATCGATCAGCGAAAGCCGTTCATAGACCGCCCCTTCCGCCAGTTGGGTCAGCGTGTCGAGGCTGGCATCGCCCAGCAGCGCAAGGCGAATGATCGCGTCGGCATTGCTGTCGCTTTTGCTGACGCTGGGGTCTTCGATGTCGTCGGGCAAGGACCGCAAGGCCCCTGATACGATCTCGCGCGCCTCATTGGCGGCGACGTTGACATCGGTGCCATCCGAGAGATCAATGGTGATCCGGCTCGACCCCATGCTTGACGTGGATTCGATATAGGACATGCCATCAAGCGCGCTGAGCGCGTCTTCGAGGACTTGTGTCACTTCGGTGTCTACCGTGCTTGGCACTGCACCTTCGTAGTCGGTTCTGACCGAAAGCACGGGCCGGTCCACATCCGGCATCTCGCGGATGTCGACACTGGTGTAGGCCGCAAGCCCGGCGATGATAATCAGCAGGTTCAGCACGATCCCGAAGATGGGGCGCGCCACGAAAATATCCGCAAGACCGGCCTTGTGCGCTCTTTTCTCGAAACTCATGCGTCTGGTCCCCCGCGCGCGCCAGCGGCGGTAACCTGCGCGCCTTCGCGCAGCTTCGCCGCGCCTTCGGCCACGATCTGCGCGCCCAGGGGGGCTTCGGTTTCGACCCAGACCCGATCGCCCTCGCGGTAGCGGATGGTGACAGGGACACGGGCGGTGCTGCCCCCATCGGCGACCCAGATGCCCGCGCCGCTGCGGTCCCACGTGATGGCGGTTGCGGGCACGACGGGCAGCGGGTCGGTCTCTTCGGTCATGCGGATGGCAAAGGTCATACCGGCAAGCAGCAGCCCCTCGGGGTTTTCAATCTCGGCCTCCACCGTCGCACTGCGGGTCACGCTGTCGAGACGGCTGTCAAAGGCGGTAACTGTCCCCTCGAAAATGCGCCCCGCATAGGTGGGCGTGGAGACGAGAACAGGTTTACCCTTGGCCAAAAGACCGATGGAGCGTTCTGGCACTTCGAATGTGGCAAGCAGGCGGGTGGTGTCGTCGATGGTCACGATGGCCTCCCCGCTCGACAAGCGATCGCCCAGACTGATATCGCTCAGCCCCAAACGGCCAGAGATCGGCGCTTTGATCGTGCGGTCATCCAACGCCACTTGGGCCAGCCCCACATTGGCTTCGGCCAAGCGCAACGCGACCCGCGCTTCGGAAAGGCTTACGTCGGTGACCACGGAACTGCCATTGCTGCGCAGCCCCTCATAGCGGGTAACGGTGTCCTGCGCCTGATCGCGGTTGGCCTCGGCGATCTCTAGTGCCAGCCGCTCGGTGCGGTCGTCCAGTTTCAGCAGGACATCGCCCTTTTCCACCATCGTATTGGCGGCAAGCGCGGTTTCGACCACCTCGCCCGCATCGGTTGCGGTCACTTCCGTCTGGCGAAGGGACACCGCGCTGCCCACCGTGCGCAGGACGAGCGTATATGCGCGCGCCTCCAGCGGCGTCAGCACAACGGTTGTCGCCCGTCCTTGCCCGCCGCGCCGCCCGGGCCGCGCGTTCTGAGGCGCATCATCCGTCTGGGTGACACTGCCGCCCCAAAGCTGCGCAACCTCATCGGGCACGCCGAATGCGATGCCATATGCGCCTGCAATGATGACGATGGAGACGACGGCGTAGATTAATCTTTTCAAAGTCTTCAGGCTCCTGAAAGGCGCTGTGGGAGAAAGTTTCCTGGTCTTGCCAAACCGCCCCCCCCGCGTCAGAACAACCCGGCCTCGAACGAAGGCGTGGCTGAGCGATTTAAACAATGGCGAGCGGTGCGAAATTGGGTGTTGGAAAGGTCCTTGCGATACATATGCTTCTTCTCAAACGGAGGACGAAGAATATTCCGTCGCAAAAATATTGCCGCTTCAATGAAAAATGTCGGCTCCCTTCAACCCGTGGGCCAAACTCCCCATGCGCGGCGTTCACGTCAACTGCTCCTTTCTTCGGCTCGGCCATGCCCGATCTTGCCTTTCGTAGTTAATTAGCCTACTAACTGTTAGCATGCAGTTCGACACAGTAAAATTACATTATCTGCTCCATGCAGCCACTCTTGTGGAGGAAAAGCTGCGCCACCGGCTTTCCGAAATCGGCATATCGCCCCGTCAGGCCCGCGTGATCGACGCACTTGCCCGAATGGGCGCCGTTTCGCAAATCGCCCTCGCCCGCGAGTTCGCAGTTACACCCGCCAGCATGAGCACCATGACCGGGCGGCTGATCGCGGCAGACATCATCACGCGCAAAGTCGATCCGACCGAAGTGCGCAGCAATATCGTGGAACTGACACCGCGCGGGCGCGCGTTGCTGGCAGATATCCATGCCGCTTGGCGCGATATCGACACGCTGATCGCTGAGACACTGGGCGCGAAGGATGCCGCCGCGCATGCCACGCTCAATCGCCGCCTCCGAGACCGCCTCGGCGGCAAGGTGCCCGGCTTGGCGTCCGACAACACCCCAAAAGTAACGAGACAGGAGACCCGGCGATGAGATTTCTACGTTCCTGCGCAATCTGCGCAGTTTTCACTCCGGCAGCTGCGTTTGCGCACCCCGACGCGCATTCTGTGGCGGATGCCGCGCTGGTCAGCCCCGCCGAGATCGTGGATTGCACGCTTGAGACCGGAGAGGCTGCACAATGCGCGCGCTATGTGGTGAAATATCTGCCCGACGACCTTGAGATCGGTCCGTTCTGTCCGGCGACCTTGGAGGACAAGGGCGGCATTTGGCACTGGGACGGCGAGGAGGCGGGGCTCTACCGGATTGACGACGATTTCCTGCGGATGTTGGACGCGCAGGGCTACACCTCCTTCAACGCAGACGGAGAGGTCTATTCCTTTGACATTCGCATCGAAGGGCCGACCGAGGCGCATGAGTGCATCCAAGGTTCGGTCGATCCCGATGTCGAAATGACGGTCCTCATTCCGACGAACCCGGTGATGGCGGATGAGCCGACCAGCCTTGGCACCGTTGCAAAGGTCGGCATCGGGTTGGATGGCGTCCCGATCTTCGCCGACGCCCCTTCGGTGCTGGAAACCGGGCATATGCCCGCGCTCGATACCTGCGGCGGCCATGTCGACCCGGGCGGCTGGTACCACTGGCATGCAACCGCCACGGATGTGAACGCGATCTATGACTCCGAAGGTGTCGATGCGGAATGTGTGAACGTCGCTCAGGATCAGACGGCGCAGTTTGGCTTTGCGTTTGACGGGTTCGCGATGTTTGGCCCGCTGAACCACGACGGATCCCTTCCCGATGATCTGGATGACTGCGGCGGCCATGTCGGCCTGACCGAAGCGGACGGAGAGGCCGAGTATCACTATCACGCGGGCAACACCTTTCCGAACCTGCCTGCCTGTCTGGCAGGCGTGGTCGCGCAGGACAACTTCGCGACCAATGCGGCAAACGGCATCGGGTCTGCGAATGCTGGCGGTGGTCCCGGCGGGCCGGGCGGAGGCCCAGACTTTGACGCGATTGCCGAGACCCTCAACGTGGATGCCGAAACCCTGCGACAGGCCATGGAAGACGCAGGCGGGCGTGGCGCCGATCTGGCCAAGGTCGCAGAGGTTTTGGGGGTCGATGAAGACGCCCTGCGTGCAGCCACCCAGACCCTCAAAGACACCCTCGCAAGCTATACCCTCGACAACGCTTGGGCAGAGTTTGCCGAAGATACACGCGGACGGTTGAAAGAAGGCATGGACGCCGACATTGCCGTTCTAAGCCATGATCTGACCCGATGGCCCGCCGAAACGATTACCGACGTGAATGCAATCACCGCCATCATGGACGGTCAGATCACGTTTCAGCGCGCGCGCTGATTTAAATCCTCGCGCGTCCCCTCGCCCTCTGATCGCGCAGCCCGCGAACCGTTTTGCCTTGCCGGGGCTTGATTGACGCCCCGCCAGCAAGTGCTTTGCCGTTTTCTATGCCAAGTTTAACCAAATTTTCAGCATTCACAGCCCAACCTTGATCGGGACATGGGAAAGGCAACACAAGCCGCAGGCTCAATGGGCGCGGCATGCCGCATGAGCGAGGATGCCAGAATGGACAGCACGCAGAGGATACTGGTCACCGGCACGGGCGGTTTCATCGGCTTTCACCTTGCCCGCTTGCTGCTGGCCGAAGGGGCGCGGGTGCAGGGCTATGACGGGATGACTGATTACTACGACGTCGCCTTGAAACAACGCCGCCACGCGATGCTGCTTCAGCATGAGCATTTCACGACCAAAGAGGCGCTGCTGGAAGACCGCGAAACCTTCGATGCGCTGGCCGATGACTTTCAGCCAGACATGATCGTCCACCTCGCGGCGCAAGCGGGCGTGCGTCACAGTATCGACCACCCCCGCGCCTTTCTCGACGCCAATATCACCGGCACTTTCAACGTGATGGAAGCCGCGCGACGGCTTGAGGTCAAACATCTGCTCATGGCCTCATCCTCTTCGATCTACGGGGCCAATACCGATATGCCCTTTGGCGAAACCGGGGCCACCGACCGGCCCCTGTCGATCTACGCCGCCACGAAAAAGGCGAATGAGGGGATGGCCCATGCCTATGCCCATCTGTGGAACCTGCCGACGACGATGTTTCGCTTTTTCACCGTTTACGGGCCTTGGGGGCGCCCCGACCTTGCCTTGAGCAAATTCGTCGATGCGATCCTCGATGGGCGTCCGATCGATATCTACAATCACGGCGAGATGTACCGCGATTTCACCTGTGTCGATGATCTGGTGCGCGGCATCCGTCTGCTGATGGATTGCGTTCCGCCCCAACCGGGCAGCGCGCCGCCGCCGCCGGAATGGGATTCGCTCTCCCCCGCAGCACCCTACCGGGTGGTAAATATCGGCAATTCCGAAAAGGTCCGCCTGCTTGATTTCGTCGAAGCGATCGAAGCCGCGCTCGGCAAGCGCGCGATCCGCAATTACATGGGCATGCAGATGGGTGATGCCCCGGCCACATGGGCCGATGCGACGCTGCTACACCGGCTTACCGGCTATCGCCCGCAAACCGACATTCACGAAGGCATCGCGCGTTTCGTCGCTTGGTTTCGCGACTATCACGGCAAATAGCTGCGGGCCTTAATGCTGGTGCTGCTGACGCACGTAGTCCATCACCGCGCCTCTTACCGACATCTCACCCCGCTCGCGCGCCGCGTGGATAACCTCGCGCACGTCATCAAGGTTGCAGCGCCGCAGCAGGCTCTTGACCGGCCCGATTGAGGCCGGGCGCATCGACAGGGTCTTGAGCCCGATGGCCGCGAAACACAGCGCCTCGACCGGGCGGCCCGCATCCTCACCGCAGAAAGACAGTGCCGTATCGGTTTCGGCGCAGCGTTCTACGATACCTTCAAGGAAGGTCAGGAAAGAAACGTTCAGCGTGTCATAGCGCCGCCGCACCCGCTCGTTCTCACGGTCAGCAGCAAAGAAGAACTGCTTCAGGTCATTGCCCCCGATCGACAGGAACTCGACCTCTTCAAAGAATTTCTTTGGGGCAAAGGCGAGGCTGGGGGTCTCCAACATGGCGCCGACTTCCAGCTTTTCGGGCAACACATGGCCCAAGATACGCTCGCGCTCCATTGCCTTGTCGACCTCGGCGCGGGCGGCGCGGAATTCCTCGAACTGGGCGATAAAGGGAAACATCACCGCCAGCGGGCGGCCCGCAGCGGCGCGGATCAAGGCTTGCAACTGCATCCGCATGACACCGGGTTTGTCCAATCCCACCCGGATCGCGCGCCAGCCCAAAGCCGGGTTCGGCTCATCGTTTGGCTTCATATAGGGCAGCACCTTGTCCGAGCCGATGTCGAGCGTGCGAAACACCACCCGGCGGCCATGCGCGGCATCAAGCACGCGCGCGTAAAGCGCCGCAAGCTCGGTCCGGCGGGGCATCTGGTTGCGCACCAGAAACTGCAATTCGGTGCGGAACAGCCCCACGCCCTCGGCCCCCGACCCTTCGAGTGAGGGCAGATCGGCCATCAACCCCGCGTTCATCTGCAGGCTGATGATCCGCCCGCATTTCGTCTCAGCCGGTTTATCGCGGATCGAGGCATAGCGTTCCTGCGCCGCCGCCTGCATCGCGATCTTGTCACGAAAGGCCGTGGCCACGGTATCGTCGGGCCGCAGATGCACCACGCCCTGTTCCCCATCCACCATGATGTGATCGCCATTCAGCGCATCATTGGTGATGCGGCTCGCGTGGACGATCAGCGGAATCGCCAGTGCCCGCGCCACAATAGCCGCGTGTGACCCGACAGAGCCGCCCTCCAACACGATGCCGCGCAGCGTCCGCCCGTAATCCAGCAGCTCGGCCGGGCCGATATTGCGCGCCACAAGGATCGGATCGACCGGCATCTCGGCCCCGGTGTCACTGCCCTGCCCCGTCAGATGACGCAGCAAACGGTTCGACAGATCATCCAGATCCGACAGACGTTCCCGCAGATAAAGGTCATTGACCTGCCCCAGACGGGCGCGGGCCATGGATTGTTCTTTCTCGACCGCAGCCTCGGCGCTCAGCCCGCTTTGAATATCCTCCACCATGCGCCGCATCCAGCCTTTGGAATTTGCGAACATGCGGTAGGCTTCAAGCACCTGTTGCTGCTCTTTGTCGTTGGTAAGGCTTAACAATTGGTCAACGCTGACGCGCAATTGCTCGACCGCTTCGGTCAGGCGCTCCGTCTCGCGTTCCGGGTCATCAGCGATGGGGTTGGATACCACCACCCGCGGCTCATGCAGCCAGACATGGCCCTCGGCCACGCCCTCCTGCCCCACGGTGCCGCGCAGCAGCACCGGCTGGCTGTGCCGCGCTGACATCGCCGCCCCCTCGCCGACAAAGGCTCCAAGCTCGGCCATTTCGGCCAGCACCATGGCCACGACCTCAAGCGCGTAAACCTCATCCGCCGAAAATTCCCGCGCCTGTTTGGACTGCACGACCAGCACGCCAAGCGTCTCACCCAACCGCTGGATCGGCACGCCGAGGAACGAAGAATAAATCTCCTCCCCCGTCTCTGGCATGAAACGGAAACCGGCAGCCTGCGGCGCATCGGGCGTGTTGATCACCGTGCGGCGCTTAGCCACGCGCCCCACCAGACCTTCGCCCAGTTTCATACGGGTTTCATGCACCGCCGCCTCGTTCAGACCTTCGGTGGCACAAAGCTCAAGAGTGTCTTCATCACGGAACAGATAGATCGAGCAGACTTCGCAGCCCATGGAGTTGGCGATCAACTGGGTGATCTTATCCAGCCGCGCTTGCCCCGCCACATCACTGGCCATCGCATCACGCAGCCGCCCCAGCAGCTTGCGGCTCTCTGTCTCAACCCGTTCGGCCATATGATCTGGTCCCTGTCCCTCTGGAGCAGGGTTTAGCGCACTCGCGCAAGGATAGAAATGCTATTCGCGAAATACCCTGCATCCTCTGCCAGCATATCGGCGGGATGCTGCAGTTTTACGCAAGGCGCAATCTCGCGTAAAAACCATGTAATCGCAGAGCTTAAGCGGCTTTATCCAGCTCGAAAGCATCATGAAGAGCCTGCACGGCCAGCTCCATATACTTGCGGTCAATCAACACGCTGATCTTGATCTCGGAGGTGGTGATAACCTTGATGTTGATCCCCTCATCCGAGAGCACCTTGAACATCTTGGCGGCCACGCCGGTGTGGCTGCGCATGCCGATGCCGACCACGGACACTTTGGCCACACCCTTGTCGGCGATCAACTCTTGGTAGTTGATGATGCCCTCTTCATGGGCTTTCTCCATCGCCTTTTCCGCGCGGATCACCTGATCGACGGGGCAAGACCACGTCATATCGGTGCGGCCTTCTTCGGCGATGTTTTGGACGATCATGTCGACGTTCACGCCACCCTCGCTGAGCGCGGTAAAGATCGTCGCCGCGATGCCGGGGCGGTCTGCCACGGACACCAAAGTCATCTTTGCCTCATCACGGGAAAACGCGACCCCGGCCACCACATTGCTTTCCATGATTTCCTCCTCATCGCAGACGAGCGTCCCGGCATCGTCAGATTGTTCTTCGAAACTGCTCAGCACGCGCAGTTTAACCTTGTAGCGCATCGCCAGTTCGACCGACCGGGTCTGCAAAACCTTCGCCCCGAGAGAGGCCAGTTCCAGCATCTCTTCAAAGGAGATCTTGTCAAGTTTGCGGGCCTTAGATTCCACCCGCGGGTCGGTGGTGTAAACACCGTCCACATCGGTGTAGATATCGCAGCGCTCCGCATCGAAAGCGGCGGCAAAGGCGACAGCCGTCGTGTCCGATCCGCCCCGGCCGAGCGTCGTGATCCGACCCTGCGGGCTGATGCCTTGGAAACCTGCGACCACGGCGACCTTCATGCCTTCGCCGAACTTGGCGTTGATGTTGTCGGTGGGGATCTCTTCGATCCGCGCGGCGGAATGGGCATCGGTGGTACGCACCGGCACCTGCCAACCCTGCCAAGACCGCGCGGGCACGTCCATTTCCTGCAAGGTCAGCGCCATCAGGCCCGCGGTGACATTCTCCCCACTCGATACGATGGCGTCATATTCGCGCGCATCATAAAGCGGCGAGGTCTCATTGACGAAGCCCACCAGCTTATTCGTCTCGCCCGACATGGCCGAAACGATGACGATCACGTCATAGCCTTTGGCAACCTCGACGCCGACGCGCTTTGCCGCGCGGCGGATACGGTCCAAAGTGGCGACCGAAGTCCCACCGAATTTCATAACCAGAACAGGCATATTGTCCCCCGCGCAACAGTCCAGCGCGGTCTAAGCCCACGGCACGGCAAGGGCAAGCCTATTTAACATGACGTTATGTCGAGTGCCCTAGAACGGATGCGCCCGGCCATCCCATGTCTCAAACGCGCCCGTCCGCGCCAGATCCAGCGCAGCGATCCGCTGGGCAAGACCTTGGGCAGACTCCGCCACGCTGATTTCGCCCTGATCACCGCCCATATCCGTGCGCACCCAGCCGGGGTGGTAAATCCCCACCGCGATGCCCTCGGGCTTTAGGTCCACCGCCAAATTGCGCCCCAGATTGATCGCCGCCGCCTTGGAGGCGCGGTAGATATAGCTGCCCCCCGGTGCCCGCGTCTGCGACCCCATCTGCGAAGCAATGATCGCGATTTTCGCGCCCTTTGCCGCGCGCAGGTTCGGCATGAGCGATTGCACCGTCAGAAAAACCCCGGTCACATTGGTCGCGAAACTCTGCGCCCAAAGGTCGGGGCCAAAGCCGGTATCCAAGTCATCGCCCTTGTCCACATAGACGCCCGCATTGCAGATCAGCAGGTCCAGTGGTCGGCCTTGCAGGTTTGCGGCAAAAGCGGTGTGGCTTGCCGGGTCGGTCACGTCCAACACGGCCCCCGCGCCGCGGGCGGTGCCGATCACCTCTTCGCCTGCATCTTTATACTGTGCGGCCAGCGTCGCGCCGATGCCGCGGCTCGCGCCGGTGATCACAATGGTCATGGAGGGTCCTTTATCAGAATCGGCCTTTACCAGAATGCGCCTTTGCGAGAATGCGCCTTTGCGAGAATGCGCCTTCAGGAAAGTTGGCGTTTGGGTTTGAACGGCAGGGGCATCAACGGTACGCCTTCTTCGACCAAGGCGCGGGCCTGATCCAGCCGCGCTTCGCCATAGATCGCACGTTCGGGCGTGCGCCCTGCGTGCATGTCGCGCGCTTCCCGAACGAAATTCTTGCCAACATAGTCCGAGGTCGCCTCAACCTTGTTGCGCAGCGCGGTCAGCGCTTTTTCCACATCGCTCGCCGGTTTGGACAAAGCCGGCGCGGGCTTCTCCGCAGGCTGCGGTTTCTCGACCGCTTCGGGGGCGCACTCGCCCGACGTCACCCGCGGGGCCATCAGCGATTTGCGCACCTCGGCCGACCCACAGACGGCACAGCTCAGATGGCCCCCGCGGGCGAGGCTGTCAAAGGCTGCCGCCGATTGGAACCAACTGTCGAAACCATGCCCGGCCTCGCATTTCAACGCATAACGGATCATTCGCCCGGTCCTTGAACTCTCAATTCTAAATGGGCTGCCGCAGGAACGAGGTCAAGACAGGCGGGATCGGCCCGCACGTGCCATTGTCGCGCAATCAGCCCGCCAGACCGCCGCTGCGCGGATCGAAATCGCGGATCAACCGCGCCAGATCGGGCGCATCCACCAGCCGCGCAGCTTTCCGGCGCGAGCACCACAGCCGCTTGCGCTGTCCCTTCTCGGGGAACTGTTTCGCCAATGTCTTGACCTTCACCGGGTACAGCATCGCCAAACAGGGCACTGCCCCATCCTCCCCGGTTTTGGCATAGCTATAAACGCCCAGACATTGCCCGCGCACCTGCCCCACAACGCCGCCTTCCTCCCATGCCTCGACCAGAGCCGAGGCGGCGGGGGTTTTACCGTCCATCGGCCAGCCCTTGGGAATGATCCAACGCTTGCTGCCGCGCGAGGTAATCAGCAAGATCTGCAACTTGCCACGTTTACGACGCCAGCAAAGTGCTGAAAATTGAATGCGCAGATCGTCCTTTTGTCCGCCGTTCAGCGATATCGGTGCCTGTGTCGTCATCCGTCGCAGCCGCGCCCTCTGGCTGGTTGTTTTCGCCTTCACCCTAGCGCGGCAATCCTTGTCTGACCATATGCACTTGCCCCCCTTCAATGCATCAAAGATACTACCAAAATGATAAGATTTTGCGCCCTTCTGACCCTGTTCTGCGGCCTTGCCCTCCCCCTTCGGGCCGAGGCACCGCTGACCGTCTTCGCCGCCGCCAGCCTACGCGGCGCGCTGGAGGAGATCGCAGAAGCGTTCCCCGCGCCATTGGCCTTGGCCTACGGCGGGTCGGGCACGATGGCGCGGCAGGTCGCTGCCGGAGCGCCTGCCGATGTCGTCCTTCTGGCGAACACAGATTGGATGGATTGGCTGTCAGATCAAGGGGTTAGCACCGCCGAGCAGGCCCAGATCGTCGCCCGCAACCACTTGGTGCTGATCGCCCCCCGTGGCACCGCCGCGCTGTCCCAGCCTGCCGACCTGCCCGCCCGGCTGGGCCGCATGGGGCGGCTCGCCATGGGCCAACGCGATGCGGTGCCCGCAGGCAGCTATGCCCGCGAATGGCTGACCCATGAGGGTCTATGGGAGAGCCTGCAAAGCCAATTGGCCGAGACCGACAATGTCCGCGCCGCACTGGCTTTGGTCGCGCGCGGTGATACGCCTTTTGGCGTGGTCTATGCCAGTGACGCCCATGCCGAGGAGGACGTGCAGATCGTCTATGAGGTGCCTGCCGATACCCATGCCCCCATCACCTATCCCGCCGCTGCCCTGACGCCGGAAGGCACCGCGCTGGTCGATTTCCTGATCACGCAAAAGGCGCAGACGATCCTTGAGGATCATGGTTTCCTTCGGGCCGATCATGGATCTTGACGCTGCCGCTTGGGCCGCGCTCTTGTTGTCGCTGCGGGTGGCGACTGTGGCGATGCTCTGCTCTCTGCCGCTGGCGCTTTGGGTTGCGTGGATCCTCGCCCGGAAGCAGTTTCGTGGCAAGGGCGTGTTAAGCGCGCTGGTCCATCTTCCGCTGGTGTTGCCGCCGGTGGTGACGGGCTATCTGCTGCTGCTCAGCTTTGGCCGCAACGCCCCCATGGGCCGTCTGTTAGAGAGTTTCGGCATCGGCCTTGCTTTCCATTGGACCGGCGCAGTGCTGGCCGCTCTGATCATGAGCTTTCCGCTGATGGTCCGCGCCATGCGGCTGGCGATCGAAGCCGTTGACCCACGGATCGAGGCCGCCGCCGCCACGCTTGGCGCGCCGCGCATCAGCGTGTTCTGCCGCGTCACCCTTCCGCTGATCTTTCCCGGCATCCTTGCCGGGGCGGTGATGGGCTTTGCCAAGGCGATGGGCGAATTCGGTGCCACGATCACCTTCGTTGCCAATATCCCCGGCCAGACCCAAACCCTGCCGAGCGCGATTTGGACGGCACTGCAGGTGCCGGGCGGCGAGAGCCGCGCGCTGACCATGGCGGCGCTGGCCGGGCTGGTGGCGCTGGCCGCCGTGCTGCTTTCCGAAGCTTTGGCCCGGCGGGTCGCCAGACGCATCGCCGGGGCGCGCTGATGCTGGAGGTCACGCTGCGCCATCGGTTCGACGGCTTCGATCTAGACCTGTCTTTCACCACCGAAGGGGGCATCACCGCGCTTTTTGGCCGCTCTGGTGCGGGCAAGACGACCGTGATCAACGCGCTTGCCGGATTGCTGCGCCCTGATGTCGGCCGCGTGGTGTTGGAGGGTGAGGTGCTCTTGGATACGCAGCGCGGCATCTGGGTGCCGCCACATCGCCGCAGGCTGGGCTATGTCTTTCAGGATGCGCGGCTTTTTCCGCATCTTGATGTGCGCAAGAACCTGACCTTCGGCGCGCGCTATGCCCCGCGCGGCAGCCAAGGTGCGGACTTTGAGGATGTCGTGGCACTCTTGGGGATTGAACCCCTGCTCGACCGTGCCCCGGCGACCCTGTCGGGCGGAGAAAAGCAGCGTGTTGCCCTTGGTCGCGCCCTGCTTTGCCATCCGCGCCTGCTGCTGATGGACGAACCATTGGCGAGCCTCGATGGCCCGCGCAAGCAAGAGATTTTGCCCTATCTCGAACGCCTGCGCGACGGGGGATTGGGCCTGCCGATCCTCTACGTCAGCCACGCGGTGGATGAGATTGCCCGGCTCGCCGATCGGCTGGTCTTGTTGCAAAACGGGCGGCTAAAGGCGCAGGGCGCGCTGTTTGATGTCATGGCCGACCCCGCCGCCGTGCCCCTGCTGGGCGTGCGCGAAGCGGGTGCGGTGCTGGAGGCTGACGTCATCGCCCATGCAGAAGACGGGCTTTCGACCCTCGCCGTGCGAGCGGGGCAGCTGGAATTGCCGGGGGTGCAAGCGCCGATAGGCACGCGGGTGCGGCTGCGGGTCTTGGCGCAGGATGTGATCTTGTCGCGCCAGCGGCCCGAGGGGCTGTCTTCGGTTAACATTCTGCCCGTGCGGGTGGATGCCGTGCACCCCGGTGACGGGCCGGGCGCTGCCATTGCGCTGGACGCGGGCGGTGACCGCCTGCTTGCCCGCGTCACGGCGCGGGCAGTGCGCGATCTTGATCTGCGCGAGGGGATGGGGTGCTACGCCATCATCAAGGCCACCACCGTAGCGCCGGGCAGTATCGGGCGCTGATCAGATCTTGGGCGGCGTCCGACCCATTTTCTGTCGCAGTCGGGCAACCAGATCCTCTTGCGGGATATCCGCCTCTATCGCCAGTCTGCGCAGGCCGAAATGCACATGGGCCATGTCTTGGTAATAGCTGGTATAGGCATAGTTTGTCGCCGCCCCGGCCACAGCGCCCAGCACCGGCACCGCCTGCGCAGCTAGCTTTTGCCCCATCACCAATGCCAGCCGTGGGGCCACGCGGGCGATCACCGCGTTCATCGCGCGGCCCGTCAGCGCCATGCGGACCGTCAAAAACCCCAGATCGGCGCTATCGTCATCGGCCAACGGCCCTGCAGCGGTGAAGACATGGACGCAGTCGAACTGCACATTCTCAGCCGCCGGATCAAACCCATGTTCCGCCGCTACGCCTTGGATGACCCGCAACAGCAGCGTTGTGGTCACCGGCAGTTCGGCCAGCGCCGTGGGCAGCCCCCCGGCCCCGCCAGCGGCCCCCATGGCGGTTGAGACCGCTTGGTTCAGCCAACCCTGCTGGTCCTTCACATAGCTGCGGCTGGAATGGGCGGCCTGCATGGCATGACCGAGCGCCTTCATCGTCGCCCCTTCGAGATTGCGGCGCACTGCACCCGGCAATCGGTCGATCAACCCATCCGCGCTGCCGCCGATGAGGTTCAGCACATGAATGCCCACGCCGCCCGCCTGTTTATAGCGGCGGGCGATTTCATCCAGCCGGGCGTCGACATCAATGGTGCTGGGCAGGTTGCTTTCGATCTGCATGGGCGTCCCTCTTTGAGCTTAGGCTCAATGTGGGTCGGGTCTGGGGTAAAATCAATCGTGCCAGCGGCGAACCTTGCCAGTCACCCCGGCCCAAGCGCCCTCGGCCAAGGCGCGGCCCAAGATGCGCGCGGGGTTCGTGGGCGGGGGCATCTCTACGTCTTGCAGCAGGGTAAAGCCGAAGCGGTTATAGTAAGGCGCATCGCCCACCAGCATCACACGTTCCCACCCCAGCGGGGCCGCTTGCTCTAGTGAGGTATCGATCAGCCCCGCGCCCAGCCCTTCGCCTTGCCTTGTTGGGTGCACAGCCACCGGGCCAAGCAACAGTGCGTTCGCCGCGCCGATGCGCACGGGCCAATAGCGGATCGCGCCCGCCAGAATGCCTGCACTGTCGCGCGCCACATGGCTCAGCCCCGCCACAGGCGGCACGCCGTCGCGTAGCCGGTAAGACGACAGCGCCTCGCGCCCCGGCGCGAAACAGGTGTCGTAAAGCGCTTCGACCTCCCAATGGTCAGGGGGCCCCTCCGGGGTCATCTTGTAGGGCGTCTGATGCAAGGCCGGAGGCTTTCAGGAGCAATTGCGGGTGGCGCTGGACGTAGCATGAGGCTAGCCATGGGTGCAAACCTTCAAGGAGTGTTCATGTTCTATCGTCCAGAAGACGGCCATGGTCTGCCGCATAATCCGTTCAACGCCATCGTCAGCCCCCGCCCCATCGGCTGGATCTCCAGCCGTGACGGTCAGGGCCGCGACAACCTCGCGCCCTATTCTTTCTTTAACGCTGTGGCCTATGTGCCGCCGCAGGTGATGTTTGCCTCGACCAGCGCCAAGGAAGACGTGGACGGCACCAAGGATTCCGTGGCCAACATCCGCGAGACCGGGGTGTTTTGCGTAAACGTGGTGGAATATGCGGCGCGCGACGTGATGAACGTGACCTCGGCCACCCTGCCCCATGGCGAAGACGAATTCGCGCGCGCCGGGATCGACAAAGCCGAATGCGAACAGATCGCCTGCGCGCGGGTGGCCAATGCGCCTGCCAGCCTCGAATGCAAGCTGACACAAATCGTGCAATTGCCGGGCGAGGCGAATTTCGCGGTCTTCGGCGAGGTCGTGGGCGTGCATATGCGCGACGATTGCGTGGTCGATGGGCGGTTCGACGTGACCCGGTTCCAGCCGCTGTCGCGTCTGGGGTATCGTGACTACACGGTGGTGCGGGATGTGTTTGAGTTGAAGCGACCGGATGATTGAATGACGAGGGGTATCGCCTGCCCGCGGGTCGGCGATGAGACAATGCCAGCTGCCACTTTATGGTTCAGTCGTGATGTGCGTTCTCTATGTCGCGCCTAGCCTCGCCGGATCGCCTACCCGGTCGCACCGGAGGTGCGCTCAGAATGATACGGCACGCCTTTGGCGTGACGGGCGGGCAGGCGATGGCCCGGCGCCTTCGGCTTGATTTCGGGCCGGTGGTAACCTCGAACAAAAAACAAAACCCGGCACCTCTCGGCGCCGGGTTTCCCATTCAGTGCCCGCCCAGAACCCCGGTGCGCACATCGTAATCAACCGCCAGTTCATAATCAGGGTCGTCATCGCTATCGACCATCAGATGCCCCGCCTTGGTCAGCAACCGGTGACAATCGCGGCTCAGGTGACGCAACTGCAGACGCTTGCCCGCCGCCTCGTATTTCGCGGCTATCGCCTCGATCGCCTGTAGCGCGGATTGATCCACCACACGGCTGTCGGCGAAATCGACGATCACGACCTCGGGGTCGTTCTCCACGTCGAAAAGCTCGGCAAAGCCATCGGACGAGCCGAAGAACAGCGGGCCGTGGATCTCATAGACCTTGGCGCCCTCTTCGGTCACTGACCCCCGCGTGGTCGCATGGATACGGCGCGCGTTGTTCCATGCATAGGCCAGCGCCGAGACGATCACACCGACGACCACCGCCACGGCGAGGTCCTCCATCACGGTCACCACCGTCACCAGAATGATGACGAAGGCATCGATCAGCGGCACTTTCCGCAAGATGGTGAGCGAGTTCCAAGCGAAGGTGCCGATCACCACCATGAACATCACGCCAACGAGGGCGGCAAGCGGGATAAGTTCAATCACCGAGGACCCGACGAGGATGAAAAGCAGCAAGAACACCGCCGCCGCGATCCCGGCAACGCGGGTGCGGCCACCGGATTTCACGTTGATCATCGACTGACCGATCATCGCGCAGCCGCCCATGCCACCGAAGAAACCGGTGACCGTGTTGGCCACACCTTGGGCGATGCACTCTTGGCTGGCGCCGCCGCGCTTGCCGGTCAGATCACCCACGAGGTTCAGTGTCAGCAAGCTTTCGATCAGGCCAATGGCGGCGAGGATCACGGCGTAAGGCAGGATGATCTCAAAGGTCTCCCACGTCAGCGGCACCATGGGGATGTGCAAGCTCGGCAGTCCGCCTTGGATCGAAGCCAGATCGCCCACCCGCGGCACGTCGAGGCCGAAACCAATCACCAAAGCGGCGATGATCCCGATGCCTGCAAGCGGCGCGGGGATCAGTTTGGTGATGCGCGGGGTGATCCAGATGATCGCCATAGTCGCCGCCACCAGCGCCAGCATCAGGTAGAGCGGCTGGCCCGAAAGCCATTCGCCACCGCCCATGCCGTGGCCGGTATCGACCATGGTGCCGGGCACTTTGAACTGGCTCATCTGGGCAAGGAAAATCACGATGGCAAGTCCGTTGACAAATCCCAGCATCACCGGATGCGGCACCAGCCGGATGAACTTGCCCCACTGCATGACCCCTGCAAAGATCTGCAAAAGCCCCATCAGCACCACGGTGGCAAAGAGGTATTCAACCCCATGCTGCGCCACCAAGGCCACCATGACCACCGCCAGCGCGCCTGTGGCGCCCGAGATCATACCCGGACGACCACCGATCAGCGCCGTGATGAGACCAACGAGAAAGGCGGCATAAAGCCCGACCAGAGGGTGTACCCCGGCAACAAAAGCAAAAGCCACCGCTTCGGGCACCAAGGCCAGCGCCACGGTCAGTCCCGACAGCAATTCGATGCGCAGCCGCCCGATGGAAAAACCATCATCCGGCATCCAACGCAGATCGGTCACATCAAGGTTCTTGGCAAAATTGTGCAGCGTGGCGCGCATGGGGGCGTCCTTTGACTTTCGGAAAACGGATATAGCGCCCTGACCGCGGATGCGGGGCGCTTTTGGCTGCATCTAGAGGAATTTCGCCGCGAAGAAAAGCGTATTGCCTCCCTTCGGGCAGAGTTTGCTGCAATGCAGAAACGCTTTTGCGGGCCGAGTAAGCGGCGCAGGACCGGTACCTCCTGACGCAGACGTGTCGCGTCTCTTGGCAAAAACACTTGATCCCCGTGGCATTCTATGAGGTTCTTTGGGCCTTACCGGCAACCATCCAAGGCACAGGCTCCCTCCATGACAGATACGAAAATCGCCGTGATCGGCGGCTCCGGCATTTACGACATCGACGGGCTTCAGGATGCCGATTGGGTCACGGTTGAGACTCCATGGGGCGCGCCGTCCGATCAGGTGCTGACCGGAACGCTGAACGGGGTCGCCATGGTCTTTCTGCCGCGCCATGGCCGGGGGCATGTGCATACGCCGACCTCTGTCCCCTACCGCGCGAATATCGACGCGCTCAAGCGATTGGGCTGTACGGATGTGATCAGCGTTTCCGCCTGCGGGTCGTTCCGCGAGGAAATGGCACCGGGGGATTTCGTGGTCGTCGATCAGTTCATCGACCGCACCATGGCCCGCGAGAAAAGCTTTTTCGGCCCCGGCTGCGTGGCGCATGTCTCTGTCGCCCATCCCACCTGCCCGCGGTTAAGCGACGCCTGCGAGACCGCCGCGCGGGAGGCGGGCATCAACGTGCACCGTGGCGGCACTTATCTGGCAATGGAGGGGCCGCAGTTCTCGACATTGGCGGAATCGAAAATGTACCGCGAAAGCTGGGGCGCGGATGTGATCGGCATGACCAATATGCCCGAGGCAAAGCTCGCCCGCGAGGCCGAGCTTTGCTATGCGAGCGTGGCGATGATCACTGATTACGACAGTTGGCACCCCGACCATGGCGAGGTGGATGTGACGCAGATCATCGCCACGCTGATGGGCAATGCCGACAAGGGCCGCGCCATGGTCTCGCGACTGCCCGCGCTTTTAGGTGCCGAGCGCGCGCCCTGCCCGCATGGCTGTGACCGGGCGCTGGAGTTTGCGATCCTAACCCAGCCGGATGCGCGCGATCCTGAGTTGCTGGCCAAACTGGATGCGGTGGCGGGGCGGATGCTTTGAACGCGGGCGGCGGCCCTGCTTGGCTGAGTGCGGACGGTATTTAAGAAAGGATGAAGGGAGGGGGTTTGGTGCCCCTTTTCGGATGTTGGGCGGCGGGCGCAGATGGGGGGTTCGCCCGGGCGGCGCGTTGCGCTAAGACGGGTCCGGTCAAACACGCGGAAGGGCGGCATGAAACAGGTTCAGGACTATATTCGCACGATCGTAGATTTCCCCCATGAGGGGATCATGTTTCGTGACGTGACAACGCTTTTTGCCGATCCGCGCGGGTTTCGCATGGCGATCGACCAGATGCTGCACCCCTATGCGGGGATCAACATTGACAAGGTGGTGGGGCTCGAAGCGCGTGGCTTTATTCTGGGCGGGGCGATTGCGCATCAGTTGAGCGTGGGTTTCGTGCCGATCCGCAAGAAGGGCAAGCTGCCCGGCACGGTGATCAGTCAGGAATATATGCTTGAATATGGCGAGGCCATTGTCGAGTTGCATGACGATGCGATCAAGCCGGGTGAGAAGGTTTTGGTGGTGGATGATCTCTTGGCCACCGGCGGCACCGCGGAGGCCGGGATCAAACTGATCGAGCGTTTGGGCGGCGAGATCGTTTCCTGCGCCTTTATCATCGACCTGCCGGAACTGGGCGGGCGCAAGCGTTTGGAAGCGCTTGGCAAAGAGGTGCATGCGCTCCGCGCTTTTGACGGGCTTTAAGGCCTTAGGACGGCACCGGGGTTCATGATGCCCTTGGGATCAAGGGCCGCTTTGATGGCGCGCATGGCGGTAAGTTTGGCGGGGTCGCCGTAGCGTTCGAGGTCGTCGACCTTGACGCGGCCCACGCCATGTTCCGCGCTGAACGAACCGCCGAGGTCGTGGACGAGGTCATGGACCACACGTTTCACCGCGTCGCGTTGGCCTTCGTAATCGGCGCGGTTTCTGCCCTTCGCGGGGAAGACGTTGTAGTGCAGGTTGCCGTCCCCGACATGGCCGAAACAGTTGATGCGGAAGTCGCCGAGCGCCGAGAGCGCATCGGTGGCGCGGGTGATGAACTCGGGGATCGCGCCGAGGGGCACTGAGATGTCGTGGCTTGAGACCGAGCCGATCAGGCGGTTGGCCTCGGGAATGGTTTCGCGGATGGTCCAGAAATCTTGGGCCTGCTGGGCGTTTTGGGCGATGAGACCGTCCGAGACGAGGCCCGCGTCAAGCGCTGCGGCGAAGAGCGCCTCTAGCGCGGCGTCGGTGTCGATCTCACCGGGGGTGCCGATGTCGATCAGGACGCACCATTCGGGCGTTTCGGCGAAGGGTTGGCGGATGTTGGGCAGGGTTTCGTTAAGGAAATGGAAACCTCTGCGGTGCATCAGTTCGAAAGCGCTGATCATTTCGCCCAAGTGGTCCCGCGCGAGGGAGAGAAGCGTCAGCGCCGCCGCTGGGCTTTCGACGACCATCAACGCGGTGCCACTGCGGGCGGGGCGCGCATAGAGTTTGAGGGCGGCGGCGGTGATCACGCCGAGCGTGCCTTCGGCGCCGATCAGCAGGTTGCGCAGATCGTAGCCGGTGTTGTTTTTGCGCAGGCGGGTGAGGCCGTGCCAAACTTGGCCGTCAGGCAGGACGGCTTCGAGGCCAAGGCAAAGGTCGCGGGCATTGCCATAGCGCAGCACGCCAGTGCCGCCTGCGTTGGTCGAGAGCGTGCCGCCGATCCGCGCGGTGCCCTCGGCGGCGAGGGACAAGGGGTAGAGGCGGTTTGCTTCTTCGGCGGCGGTTTGGACATCGGCGAGGATGACGCCCGCTTCGGCGACCAGTACGTTCTCTTCAGGCAGGACGGCGCGGATGCGGTTCATGCGCTCAAGGGAGAGGATCAGCGGTGCCGGGCCATCGCTGCTGATCTGCCCGCCAACAAGCCCGGTGCCGCCGCCATAGGGCACGACCGGCACGCGGGCGGCATGGGCGGCGCGGATCAGGGAGGCGACCTCTTCGGTGGTGCGCGGCAGGGCCAAGACGCCACCCTGCCCTGCATAACGGCCGCGGGGTTCTTCGAGGTAGCGCTGCTCGGGGTCGCGCAGCACATCGTCTGGCAGTTGTGCGCGCAGGGCGTCGATGAAGGCGGTGTCGGCGGGATTCAGTGTCATGGGCCTTTGATCCTGCGCGGGGCGCGCGGATGCAAGAGCAAAGCGCCGGAACGGCTGGGAGAATGCGGGGCGTGAGGCGGGGCAATAATGCCCCGGCGATGCTTGTATCAGCAGCGGAGCGCTCCGCGCTGAGGCTTAGCCTACGTCCGTGCGCCCGCGCCGATCTTTGCGCAGGGAGGCGTAGAGCACATGGGTCCGCCACCGGCCATCGATTTGCAGATAGCTCTGCGCGACGCCTTCGTATTTAAAGCCCGCCTTTTCAAGCAGGCCGCGGGAGGCTTGGTTTTCTGGCAGGCAAGCGGCCTCGATGCGCGACAGGTCGAGCCGGGTGAAGGCCTGATGCACCGTCGCCTCTATCGCCTCACGCATGTAGCCTTGGCGGGCGAAGGGCTCACCCGTCCAATAGCCGAGCGTGCCGGATTGCGCGGGGCCACGGCGGATGTTGTCGAGGGTGATCGCGCCGACGAGGTTTTGGTCGCTGCGCCGGATCAGGAAGAGCGGCATCGCGTTGCCCGAGGACACCGAGCGCTGCGCCCAATAGACACGGTTGGTAAAGGCTTTGCGGGTCAGGTGATCCTCGGCCCATGTCGGCTCCCACGGGCGCAGGTAGTCGTTGCTGGCGCGGCGCAGGGCGGACCAGGCGCGGAAATCGGCATGGATCGGCGGACGCAGGGTCAGCCGTTCCGTTTCGATCCGCAGTTTGCGTCGCCCCAGCAGCATCAGGCGGCGCGTCTGCTGTGAAGCTCGTCGAGCGTTGGTGCGCTGTCGACCGGGCCGTAGAGGGCCAATGCCGCCGGAGCTTGGGTCGCCATGCGCTCGGCGAAATCGCGCACATCGCCGGTGGTGACGGCGTCGATCTGGGCCACGGTCTCTTCGAGGGGCGGGACGCGGTCCCAGATTTGGATGAGTCGAGCCAGACGTTCGGCGCGGTTCGAGGGGCTTTCCAGCCCCATCAGCAGCCCGGCTTTCATCTGGGCGCGGGCGCGGGCGACTTCGGCGGGGGACATGTCAGAGGCCGCGCGCTTCATCTCGTCAATGGTGATGTTTGCCAGTTCGGGCAATTGCTCGGCGCTGGTGCCGGCGTAGATCGTGGTCATGCCCGTATCGGCATAGGCCCCTGCTTGGGCAAAGATCGTGTAGCAGAGGCCGCGGTTTTCGCGGATCTCTTGGAACAGGCGCGAAGACATGCCGCCGCCCAAGGCAGAAGCGTAGATTTGGGCGATGTAGATGTCATCCGAGCGGTAGCCGGGGCTTTCAAAGCCAAGGGCGAAATGGGCCTGTTCAAGCTGTTTGACCTGTCGGAACTCGCCGCCGCCGAAACGGGCGCTGTCGATCTGGTAGAGCTTTTTCGAGGGCATGTCGCCAAAGAGGCTTTCGGCCAGTTTTACGATCTTGTCGTGGTCCACGGCACCGGCAGCCGAGAGGATCATCTGCTCGGGGCCGTAGTGGTCCGCGATGAAGCGTTGCAGATCGTCGCGCGAGAAGGCCGAGACACGTTCGGACGGGCCGAGGATGGTGCGGCCGATGGGTTGATCTGGATAGGCCTGCTCTTGGAGCCAGTCGAAGATCACATCGTCGGGCGTGTCGAGGGCTTGGCCGATCTCTTGCAGGATCACGCCGCGTTCGACTTCAACCTCAGAAGGGTCCAGCACCGGGTTGCGCAGTATATCGGCGATCACGTCGAGGCCGAGCGCCACGTCGTTTTCCAGCACGCGGGCGTAATAGGCGGTGACTTCGCGCGAGGTATAGGCGTTGATATAGCCGCCCACGTCTTCGATCGCTTCGGCGATTTGCAGCGACGAACGGGTGGCGGTGCCCTTGAAGGCCATGTGCTCAAGGAAATGCGCGATGCCGTTTTGTTGAGGCGTTTCGTGCCGTGCGCCTGCGTTCACCCAGACGCCGATGGCGGAGGAGGCGAGCCCCTCCATATGTTCGGTGACGATCCGGAAGCCGTTGGGCAATGTGGTCTGTTGGAGGCTCACGCGGGGAGGTTTCCTTTGATATGCGCTTTCAGCGCGTCGAGGTCATTGGGCAGCCGGGTGAAACGTTCTTCCCGGTCGAAAAGGTCCGCCATGCGCGGCGGCAGGGGCGGGCGAATGCCGGTGGCGGCTTCCACCGCGTCGGGGAATTTGGCCGGATGCGCGGTGGCCAGCGTGACCATCGGGGTGGCCGGATCGCGCAGCTCATCTGCGACTTTCACGCCAACGGCGGAATGTGGGCAGAGAAGCTCGCCCGTGGTGCGGCGGCGGTCGGTGATGGTGGCACTGGTTTCTTCTTCCGAGGCGCGGCCCGAGCGGTAGGTGTCTTGCAGCGAATGCATGGCGCCTTGGGAGACATCGAAACCGCCCTGCCCCAATTCGTCCATCAGTTGCGCCACGGCCCCGGCGTCGCGGTCGTATGCATCAAAAAGGGCGCGTTCGAAATTGGACGAGACCTGGATGTCCATCGAGGGGCTGATTGACGGGGTTACGCCGCCTTTGTGGTAGCCTTGGCCTGAGAGACAGCGGTGCAGGATGTCGTTTTGGTTGGTAGCGACGACCAGATCGGCAATGGGCAGGCCCATGCGTTTGGCGATGTAGCCAGCAAAGATGTCACCGAAGTTGCCGGTGGGCACGGTGAAGCTGATTTCGCGGCCCGGTGCGCCGAGGCTGGTAGCGGCTGTGAAGTAGTAAACCACCTGCGCCAGCACCCTGCCCCAGTTGATCGAGTTCACCCCTGCCAGCCGCACGGAATCGCGGAAGTCGAAATCGTTGAACATGTCTTTCAGGCGCGCTTGGCAGTCGTCGAAATCGCCATCGATGGCCAGCGCGTGGACGTTGGACTCCGCTGGCGTGGTCATCTGGCGGCGCTGCACGTCAGACACCCGACCATGCGGGTAGAGGATGAAAACATCGACGTTATCGAGCCCCTTGAAGGCTTCGATCGCGGCCGAGCCGGTGTCGCCCGAGGTCGCGCCGACGATGGTCACCCGCTCGCCCTTGCGACCCAGAGCGGCCTGAAACATCTGGCCGATCAACTGCATGGCGAAGTCTTTGAACGCCAATGTCGGGCCGTGGAAGAGTTCCAGCAGGAAGTGGTTCGGAGCCAGTTGCACCAGGGGTGCGCGGGCGGTGTGGCCGAAACCCTTGTAGGCGCGGGCGATGATCGCGCGAAATTCGTCATCGGTAAACGTGTCGCCGATGAAGGGGCGCATAACCGTAAAGGCGACCTCTTCGTAGCTTTGGCCCTGCATGGCGTTGATTTGCTCAGGCGTAAGCGTCGGGATGGTTTCGGGTACATAGAGCCCGCCGTCACGGGCAAGGCCGGTCAGCATCGCCTCTTCGAAGGACAGAACGGGGGCGGAGCCACGGGTAGAGATATAGCGCATAGGGTCAGTCGACTTTCGGCGTTGCAGGGGCGCGGCGGCGGCGCAGGAAAAGAACGGTCATCGCCAGCCAGATGGCGGCGAGGGAAAACCAGGTGATCGCATATTGCAAGTGATCGTTGGGGATACGGGCGGTATCCACGGGCAGCGGCGTGATCTTAGGGTCCGGCCCGCTGCCGTCGCGGACCACGACGAGGAGCGGCTCGGTGTTAAGCGTGTCAGCCATGACCTCCACATCCCGGGCGAACCAGATGTTGCTTTCGGTGTCGGCTTCGGGCGTGAAACTGTCGACCTCTTGGGGCCATTGCAAGTTGCCGGTCAGGGTGGCGCTGCCCGCGGGGGCGATGGCGTCTTTGTTCGCTGTGGCGGTAAAGCCGAGGTCGACGAGGATGCGGCGGCCATCCTCCAAGGTCATGGGCGCGATGACACGGTAGCCTGCGCCTTTCTGCTTCTGGCTGACCAGCACATGCAGCGCCTCGGCCCCGATCTCTCCGCTGACCGTGACGGGCAGATAGGCGTCGGCCTGTGGGTCAGGATCGCGGGGCAAGGCCACCGGAGCGGCGGTGATCCGGGCGTTGATATCGGCGATGATCGCCTCTTTCCATGCCAGTCGCTGCACCTGCCAGACCCCGAGTGCAACGAGGATGGCTGCCCCGCCAAGGCCGACGATGATGAAGAACAGGCTGCGCCGCATTCGAATCTCTCTGGCTGAAACGACAAACGCGCGAAGAGGGCTTCGCGCGTTTGGGTTTTACGGGTGTGGGGCGCGGATGCAACCCCGCCTTATGTTTAGGGCTGGCCCCACATGTAGACGGCAAAGAAGAGGAACAGCCAGACCACGTCAACGAAGTGCCAGTACCACGCCGCCGCCTCGAAGCCGACGTGGCGTTCGGGGGTGAAGTGGCCGCGCATGGCGCGCAGCAGGCAGACGAAGAGGAAGATCGTGCCGATCACAACGTGGAAGCCGTGGAAGCCGGTCGCCATGAAGAAGCTGGAGAAATACATATCGCCGCCGAAGGTCCAATCGTCATGGACCAGCAGTTCGTAGTATTCGTAAGCCTGCAACGCGGTGAAGAGCACGCCGAGGATCACGGCGATGGTCAGGCCCGAGATCAGGTCCCTGCGGTTGTTCTCATGCGCCAGCGCGTGGTGGGCCCATGTCACGGCACAGCCCGACAGCAGCAGCACCAGCGTGTTGATCAGCGGCAGGTGAAAGGCGTCAACCGCGTGGATTTCGGGCTGGACGTACTCTGAGCCGACATACTCATACATCGGGTAAAGGGCCTGTTTGAAGAAGGACCAGAACCACGCGACGAAGAACATGACTTCGGACATGATGAACAGGATGAAGCCATAGCGCAGGCCGATCCGCACCACACCGGTGTGATCGCCCACTTCGCTTTCAGAGACCACTTCGGACCACCATGCGAACATGACGTAAAGTGTGGCGACCAGCCCGCCCAAGAAGACGAAGGGCGTCATTCCGTGCATCCACAGGACGGCGCCCGCCAGCATGGCAAATCCGCCTACCGACCCCAAAAGCGGCCAGGTCGAGGGGGGGAGAATATGGTAGTCGTGGTTTTTTGCATGGGCCATGGTTGCGGGTCCCTCACCTTTGTTTAATCAGGTCGTTAATTCGTTGTTGTGGCGCTGTCCTGATCGAGGGCGGCATAGCCCTCGGGCAGGTCAATTTCGTAGAATGTATAGGACAGAGTGATGGTATGTACAAACTTCCCATCGCGGTCTTCGACCATTTCCGGATCGACGAAGAAGCTTACCGGCATCTGCACGCGCTCGCCCGGTGCCAGCACCTGTTCGGTAAAGCAAAAGCAGTCGATCTTTTCGAAAAACGGCCCGGCGGTATAGGGGGTCACGTTGTAGCTGGCCTGCCCCGCGACGGCGTGGTCGGTGGGGTTATAGGCTTCATAGAAGGCCAGCCCGGTCTCGCCGATCCGCACTTCCATTTCACGCACCACGGGTTTGAACTCCCACGGCATGCCGTCGTTGAGCGAGCCGTCAAAGCGGACCTTGACGGTCTGGTCCAGCACATCCGCGCTGCCTGCCGATACCTGCCCCGGCGTCCCGCCGAAGCCTGTCACGCGGCAGAACCAATCGTAAAAAGGGACAGATGCCCAAGCCAAACCGCCCATCAGCACCACGACACTCACGGTTTGCATTACTGTTTTTTGAGGACCGGAAAGCGCCATTACTGGGTCACCTCACGCTGATTGGCCGGCAATTCAAAATCCGTTTGCGTGATCTTGACGTAGGTCAGCGCCATGATCAGCACCACGAAGGCACCCAGCATCAGGCCTACGCCGATATTGCGGCCCCGGCGGCGCTTGTGCAGTTCATGCTCAGGACGAAAGCTCATCACCAGCCCCCCAAACCAAAGGTACGCAGGGCGGCTTCGCCCAGAATCGCCCCGAAGTGCAAAAAGAGATAGGCCAGCGACAGGCGGAAGAACTTGCGCTCTTCGGCATAATCGTCACCCTCGGCTATGACCTCGTTCCGCTTCCAGATGCGGTAAGCGCCCAGCAGGAAGGCGGCGTTCAAGACCAGCGCCAAGGCGAAGTAGAAGATCCCACCGATGGCGGTAAAGGCTGTGCCAATGGCCAGTGCGGCCAGCAGAACCGTGTAGACGAGGATGTGCAGCCGCGTTGCCGGACGGCCGTGGGTCACGGTCAGCATCGGCACTTTGGCATCGTCGTAGTCAGAGCGCATGAAGAGCGCCAGCGCCCAGAAATGCGGCGGGGTCCACATGAAGATCAGTGCGAACATCAACCATGCCTCGACCGAGAAGCTGCCCGTGGCGGCGACCCAGCCGATCACCGGCGGGAAGGCCCCGGCGGCACCGCCGATGACAATGTTCTGCGGCGTCAAACGCTTGAGCCACATGGTGTAGAACACGGCGTAGAACAGGATGGTAAAGAGCAACATCCCCCCCGCCAGAAGGTTAGTCGCCAGACCCAGCATCATCACCGACAGACCCGACAGCGCCACACCGAGGGTCAGCGCCTCTCCGGGTTGGACCCGGCCCGAGGGGATGGGACGCCCGCGCGTGCGGCGCATCACCGCGTCGATATCGGCATCCCACCACATGTTGAGCGCGCCCGAGGCGCCGCCGCCGATGGCGATGAATAAGATCGCGCAAAAGCCGATGACGGGATTGACCGAGACCGGCGCGGCCAACAGCCCCACGAAGGCCGTGAAGACGACAAGCGACATGACGCGCGGTTTCAGCAGGGCGAAGTAATCCCCCAGCTGCGCGTCGTATTCACGTGTTGGCGTATTGGTGATGTCAGTCATCCCGAACCTTCCAAGGGTAAACACGGGGCACGGGCCTGCGCCCTGCCCCGTGGCACTGGCTTACTTAGAGGCGACGGTCAGCGGCTGTTCGATGCCAGCATATGCCGCCTTGGCGTTGCCAAGCCATTCCGCATAGGCCTCTTCCGAGACGACTTTGACGGTGATCGGCATATAGGCGTGGGCCTGCCCGCAAAGCTCGGAACACTGACCGAAGTAGACGCCTTCCTGTTCGGCGGTGAACCACAGTTCCGCCAAACGGCCCGGCACGCCATCCTGTTTCACGCCGAAGGCGGGAATGGTCCAAGAGTGGATCACGTCGCTTGCCGTGACCTGCACGACAATGGTCTTGCCCACGGGGATCACCACCGATGTGTCGGTGGCCAGCAGGAAGTCTTCGCGGGCATAGCCTTCGTCTTCGAGCTTGGCGACCATCGCGTCGTTCAACACGAAGGGGGTCACATCTTCGTCGCCGTCACCCAGCGTGGCCGGGGCACCGATCATATAGCTGTCAAAGGCGATTTCTTCGTCGACATATTCATAGGTCCAGTACCACTGGTTGCCGATCGCCTTGATGGTGATGTCCGCTTCGGGGATTTCCTGCTGGCGGAACAGGATCGGCAGCGAATAGGCACCGATCAGCACAAGGACGAGAATCGGCAGGATCGTCCAAGCGATCTCAATCGGGGTGTGGTGCGTGAAGGACGAGGGGTTCGGGTTCCGCTTTTTGTTGTAACGGATCATGACCCAGATGATCAGACCGGTCACAAAAATGGTGATCAGCGTGATGATCACGAGAATCAGGTAATCCAGATCGTGAATATCCTGCGCCAACCGCGTCACAGCGGGTTGAAAGCCTGTCTCGCCGTCAACAGGTCTGCCGATGACATCAAGCCCGTCAATGCGCAGGCTGTCCTGTGCCAATGCAGGCAGGGCGGCAAGGCTGGTCAAAAGACCGGAAAGGGGGAGTAGATGTTTCATATGTCGTCCTGATCTTGTGACCATTAAGAAGCCGATAAGGCACCCCAAACCGCTGCTGCGATCCGGTGCCGTTGTAATCCTGGGTGCTTACAATCATATTCTGCCTACAAGATAAAGTCACATGCTTGCGTCATAGAGCCGCGCGAGACAGTTTTGTGACAGCAAGCAAGGATACCCCCAATGAGCCGCGCGCATTTCACCCCCTTCGAGGCCGATCTGGACCGAGAAACCGCTCTGAGCGTGCTGCGCGAGGCCGTGGCCGGTGCCGATGACGGGGAATTGTTCCTCGAACGCCGCCGCTCAGAGGCGCTGGTGTTCGACGACGGACGCCTCAAAACCGCCAGCTACGATGCCGCCGAAGGCTTTGGCCTGCGCGCCGTGCGCGGTGAGGTTGCAGGCTACGCCCATTCCACCGAACTCAGCGAGGCGTCCCTGCGCCGCGCGGCGGAGACGGCGCGGCTGGCGGTGGGCGATGGCGGCGGCACATGGGCCGATGCCCCGCAGGCCAGCAACAAGCGGCTTTATACGGACGAAGACCCGATCGCGGGCCATGCCTTTCCGGTCAAGGTCGATACCCTGCGCGAGATCGACGCCTATGCCCGCAGCCTCGATTCCCGCGTGGTGCAGGTGAGTGCGACAATCGCGGCCAGCATTCAGGAGGTCGAGATCCTCCGCCCTGAGGGGCATTCGGTGCGCGACGTGCGCCCCATGACACGGGTCAATGTCTCGGTCATTGTCGAGCAGGATGGCCGCCGCGAGAGCGGCGGTGTCGGCGGCGGCGGGCGGATCGGGCTTGATGGTATGTTGGCCCCCGAAGACTGGCAGGCCAAGGTCCGCGAAGCCCTGCGCATCGCCTGCGTGAACCTCGAAGCCGTTCCTGCCCCCGCCGGCGTGATGGACGTGGTGCTTGGCCCCGGCTGGCCCGGCATCCTGCTACACGAAGCCATCGGCCACGGGCTGGAGGGCGATTTCAACCGCAAAGGCTCCAGCGCCTTTGCCGGGCTGATGGGCCAGCAGATCGCCGCAAAGGGCGTGACCGTGCTGGACGATGGCACGATCCCCGACCGACGCGGCTCGATCTCGGTCGATGACGAAGGCACCCCCTCGGCGCGCAATGTATTGATCGAGGATGGCGTGCTGGTGGGCTATATGCAGGACCGTCAGAACGGGCGGCTGATGGGCGGAGCCTCGACCGGGAACGGACGGCGGCAATCCTATGCGCATATCCCGATGCCGCGCATGACCAACACCTATATGCTAGGCGGCGATGCGGCACCGGAGGACATCGTGGCCGACCTCAAAGATGGGATTTATGCCGTCGGATTTGGTGGCGGTCAGGTGGATATCACCAACGGCAAGTTCGTATTTTCCTGCACCGAGGCCTACCGCGTGCAAAACGGCAAGATCGGCGCGCCGGTCAAAGGGGCCACGCTGATCGGCGACGGGGCCACGGCGCTGCAGCAGATCCGCGCCATCGGAAATGACCCGACGCTGGACCCCGGAATGGGCAACTGCGGCAAGCAGGGCCAATGGGTGCTGGTGGGCGTGGGCCAGCCGACCCTGATGATCGGTGGGCTGACCGTGGGCGGGGCCGCGACCTGACGACACGCCTAAGTTGAATCGAATGGGTTGGAGAAAATTCATAGGTTGTTAAGCACTAAATCCTATACCTGATTCTGCAACGGACGGAGCTTCGGGATGACTGACAAGGACCTACATCCTTCTTCCACTCACCCCCCACTCCCACCCACCCAGGAAGATGAACAGTTTGCCCGGCTTCGTCTGTTGCGCTCACGCAGGGTGGGCATTTCAACCTACCGGCGTCTGCTGGATAAACATGGCTCTGCGATCAATGCGCTGAACGCCTTGCCCGAAGTGGCGCAGGCCGCAGGCATTTCGAACTATCGCATTTGCCCCGAAGGGGTTGTTCAGGCCGAACTCAATGCCGCCCGCACCGCCGGGGCGCGGCTGCTGGTTCATGGACAGGCGCCCTACCCCGACCTATTGAATGATCTCGACGATGCCCCGCCCTTTTTGTGGGTGATCGGTGACCCATCCCTCCTCACCCGGCCTATGATTTCATTGGTCGGTGCGCGGAATGCCTCCTCGCTTGGGCTTCGCATGGCACGCACCCTCGCGGCAGAGCTTGGGGAGGCCGGGTTTGTCGTCGTCTCCGGCCTTGCGCGGGGCATCGACGCCGCTGCCCATTCCGCCGCGCTGGCCCATGGCACCATCGCCGTGCAGGCGGGCGGGGTCGACATTATATACCCAAGCGAGAATGCAGAACTGGCGGAACAGATCGCGGCGCAGGGGCTGCGCCTGTCAGAGCAACCCATGGGGCTGCAACCGATGGCGCGGCATTTCCCACGCCGCAACCGCATCATCTCTGGCCTGAGCCGGGCAACCGTGGTGGTTGAGGCGGCGGCCCGCTCGGGCAGTTTGATCACCGCACGCGATGCATTGGATCAGGGGCGCGACGTGCTGGCGGTGCCCGGCCACCCGATGGACGCGCGCGCGGCGGGCTGCAACATGCTGATCCGCGATGGCGCAGTGCTGGTCCGCTCCGCCGCTGACGTGTTGGAGGTTTTGCCGGAGTTGGCCACGCAGGGGCCCGAATTTCCCCGACGCAAGCCCGCGCCGCCCCCACTTCGGGCAAAAACGCCTCCGCCAAAACGCGGCCCCGTCGCAAAGCTCCACGCGCAGATCCTCGCCCGCCTCGGCCCCGCCCCGGTCGCAGAGGATCAGTTGATCCGCGATCTGCAAGTGCCCAGCAGTGACGTGGCCCCTGCCCTGCTTGATCTTGAGATGGAGGGGGAAATTCAGCGTCAGCCCGGCGGGTTGCTAAGCCGTTCCGCCTGACGGCGTCGCACATTTCGGCCCGCTCAAACCATAGCTGCGCCGTGGCGCCTCCGCGAGGCACAGCCCCGGCCAAGGCGCCGCCGAAAGCCGCCCGTCAATAGCGGCAATACGGCCCATCCGCCCTGCCAAACCGCTGCGCGCCAAACCCCTCATCCGCAGCAGCCGCATTGACAAACACCCCCGCCATCCCACATGAGACAGCGCAAAGCCGCCCTCATTTTTGATCTAAGGTGCCTGTATTTATGCCCGTCGTCGTTGTCGAATCCCCAGCCAAGGCCAAAACGATCAACAAATATCTGGGCGACGATTACACCGTTCTCGCCTCTTACGGCCACGTCCGGGACTTGCCGCCAAAGGACGGATCGGTCGACACCGACGCCGATTTCGACATGAAATGGGAAGTCGCCTCCGACAGCAAGAAACACGTCAAAGCCATCGCCGACGCGCTGGCCAAAGACAACGCACTGATCCTCGCGACTGACCCCGACCGCGAAGGCGAGGCGATCAGCTGGCATTTGCAAGAGGCGCTGACCAAGCGCAAGTCGATCAAGAAAGACACGCCCGTCAGCCGCGTCGTCTTTAACCAGATCACCAAAAAGGCCGTGACCGAGGCGATGCAGAACCCGCGTCAGGTCGATATGCCGCTGGTCGAGGCCTATCTCGCCCGCCGCGCGCTGGACTATCTGGTGGGGTTCAACCTCTCTCCCGTGCTTTGGCGCAAACTGCCCGGCGCGAAATCCGCCGGACGTGTGCAATCGGTCACCCTGCGCCTGATCGTCGAGCGCGAGATGGAGATCGAGGCTTTCCGCGCCCGTGAATACTGGTCGGTGAAGGCCCTGCTTGCCACGCCGCGCGGCCAAGAGTTTGAGACACGCCTTGTTTCGCTTGCAGGCAAAAAGCTGGATCGCTTCGATCTGGCCGACGCCACGCAGGCCGAGATGGCCGTTCAGGCGATCACCAGCCGCGCGCTGAAAGTGATGAACGTCGAGGCGAAACCGGCCAGCCGCAACCCCTCGGCCCCTTTCATGACCTCGACCCTGCAGCAGGAAGCCAGCCGCAAATTCTCCATGGGCGCGCGCCAGACCATGTCGACCGCGCAGCGCCTTTATGAGGCCGGGCACATCACCTACATGCGGACCGACGGCATCGACATGGCGCCCGAAGCGGTGAGCATGGCGCGTGATGCGATCGCTGACCGTTTCGGCGCGGATTACGTGCCGAAAGAGCCGCGCATCTATAAAAACAAAGCGAAAAACGCTCAGGAAGCGCACGAATGTATCCGCCCCACGGATATGACCAAAGACGCGAAGACACTGAAGCTCGATGCCGATCAGGCGAAGCTTTATGACCTGATTTGGAAACGCACGCTGGCCTGCCAGATGGAAAGCGCCCGGCTGGAGCGCACCACGGTTGAGGTCGGCAGCGATGACGGTCAGGTTGGCCTGCGCGCCAATGGTCAGGTCGTGCTGTTCGACGGGTTCTTGCGGGTCTATGAAGAAGGCCGTGATGATGTGGTCGATGAGGACGACAAGCGTCTGCCACAGATCAGCCAAGGCGACGCGATGGACAAACGCGCCGTCACCCCGGAGCAGCATTTCACCCAGCCGCCGCCGCGCTATACCGAAGCCACGCTGGTTAAACGCATGGAAGAGCTCGGCATCGGCCGCCCCTCGACCTATGCCAGCATCGTCACCACGATTCAGGACCGCGAATATGTTCGCAAGGACGGCAACCGTCTGATCCCCGAGGATAAGGGCCGGCTGGTCACCGCATTTCTCGAAAATTACTTCCGCCGCTACATCGGCTATGATTTCACCGCCGATCTCGAAGACCAGCTTGATAAGGTCAGCGCGGGCGATGCCGCCTATAAGGAAGTGCTGCGTCGCTTCTGGCGTGATTTCTCGGCGGCGATTGCAGAAACATCCGAATTGCGCATCACCGAGGTCTTGGAGAAGATCAATGAGGTGCTCGAGCCCCATCTTTTCCCGCCGACCGAAGACGGTGGCGACCCCCGGCTTTGCCCCAATTGCGAGATTGGCCGCCTGTCGATGCGCACAGCGCGCTCGGGCGGGGCCTTTATCGGCTGTTCGAACTACCCCGAATGCCGTTACACCCGCCCCTTTGGCCCGCCCGATCCGGAGGCCGAAGCCTCGGCCATTCCGCCTGATGGCAAGCTTTTGGGTGAGGATCAGGGCGACGAAATCCGCGTTTTCAAGGGCCGTTTCGGGCCTTACGTCCAGCGCGGGCCGGTGACCGAGGAAAACAAAAAACCGCCGCGCCAGTCGATCCCCAAGGATTGGGTGCCCGAGGATTTGACGCTGGAACAGGGCGTGATGCTGCTGTCGCTCCCGCGTGAAATCGGCCCCCACCCCGAGGACGGCGTGATGGTCTGGGCCAATATCGGCCGCTACGGGCCTTACATCAAACACGCCGAAAGCACCTCGGACCGGGGCGGCACCAATGCCAACCTTGAGGGCATCGATGAGGTTTGGACCGTGGGCATGAACCGCGCGGTGCAGCTTTTGGCCGAGAAGGTTGCCAGCCGTGGTGGCCGTGGCAAGGCCGCAAAACCGATCCGCGAGATGGGCGATCACCCGGATATGGGCGGCGCGGTCAATGTCATGGAAGGCAAATACGGGCCTTACGTGAAGTGGGAAAAGGTCAACGCGACGATCCCGAAAGAGATCGAACCGGCAGACCTGACCATGGAACGCGCGGTCGAGTTGATCGAAGAGAAGCTCGCCAAGTCCCCCGCCAAACGCAAGGCGGCGACCAAGAAGGCACCGGCGAAGAAAGCCGCGGCCAAAAAACCCGCGGCAAAGAAGGCGGCAGCCAAGAAAGCGCCCGCCAAAAAGGCTCCGGCCAAGAAACCCGCCGCGAAGAAGCCGGCGGCGAAAAAGGCCGACAGCGCGTAATTACGCCGCCAGACCACAGCGGCCGCGCCGGGGATCGGCGCGGTTCCGCCTGTGGGCGGCGTTTACATCCAACATCATGAATATGTGATTTGCCATCTCCCTTCGATTTTCCGATCAGGGAGCCGGCAAGACCAATATGAAAGGCAGATAGATGTCAGGCATTAAATTCACCCGACGTGGCGTGATCGCCGCGAGCGGTGCGGCGCTGATGACCCCGCAGATCCTGCGCGCGCAGGAATTCGGCCAAGCGGCCCGCGAATTTTCCAACGAAGCCCCTGTTTCACGCAACGCGTCGAGCTTTGCCACGCAGCGCTGGCAAGACCACTTTGACAGTCTTGGCAAAGGCGCGATCGTGGCCGACACCATCAGCCGCGCCCTGCATTATTGGAGCGCCGACGGCCAGACCTACAAGGTCTACCCGACCTCCGTGCCCGCCACCGAAGAGCTGACCAAACGCGGCTACACCGAAATCGTGCGCAAGAAAGAGGGCCCCGATTGGACCCCCACCGCGTCGATGATGGAACGCTTCCCGCACTATAAATACATGCCGCCCGGCCCCGATAACCCGCTTGGCACCCATGCGATGTATCTCAGCTGGCCTGCCTATATCATCCACGGCACCCATGACACGCGCAAGATCGGACGCCGCTCCTCGGACGGCTGCATCGGTCTCTATAACGAGAAGATCGAAGAGCTTTTCGGCATGTGCCCCGTCGGCACGCAAGTGCGTATCATCTGACCCTTCTGGGCGGCCTCGCTGCGTAGCACCACGTAATTGACACTGCGACGACGCAGGGTCACATATGGCGCAACGAAACCAGAGGGAGGTCGCCCGTGAACAAAATCTATGGATCCGCCGCCGAAGCGCTGGAAGGCGTTCTGTCGGATGGCATGCTGATCGCCGCGGGGGGCTTTGGCCTTTGTGGCATTCCGGAATTGCTGCTGCAGGCGATAAAGGAAAACGGGGCCAAAGACCTCACCTTTGCGTCGAACAACGCGGGCGTCGATGATTTCGGCATCGGCATTCTGCTGCAATCGCGGCAGGTGAAAAAGATGATCTCCTCCTACGTGGGCGAGAACGCCGAGTTCATGCGCCAGTACCTCTCCGGTGAGTTGGAGTTGGAGTTCAACCCCCAAGGCACCTTGGCCGAGCGCATGCGCGCCGGTGGCGCGGGCATCCCGGGCTTTTACACCAAGACCGGTGTCGGCACCCAGATCGCCGAAGGCAAAGAGGTCAAACAATTCCGGGGTGAGGATTACATCCTCGAAGAGGGCATCTTTGCCGATCTGTCGATCGTGAAGGCATGGAAAGCTGACGACACTGGCAACCTGATGTTCCGCAAGACCGCGCGCAACTTCAACCCGCCTGCCGCGATGTGCGGTAAGGTCTGCATCGTCGAGGTCGAAGAGATCGTCCCGCGTGGCAGCCTCGACCCCGATAAAATCCACCTGCCGGGCATCTACGTGCATCGCATCATCCAAGGCGATCACGAAAAGCGCATCGAAAAGGTCACGACACGCAAGCAGGAGGAAGCATAATGCCTTGGGATAGAGATCAGATGGCGGCGCGGGCCGCAGAGGAACTCGAAGACGGCATGTATGTGAACCTCGGCATCGGGATTCCGACGCTGGTGGCGAACTACGTTGGCGACAAGGACATCACCCTGCAGTCGGAAAATGGCATGCTGGGCATGGGCCCTTTCCCTTTTGAGGGCGAAGAAGACCCCGACCTTATCAACGCTGGGAAACAGACCATCACCGAGCTCAGCCGCACCGCCTATTTCGACAGCGCCATGTCCTTTGGCATGATCCGCGGCGGCAAGATCGCGGCGGCGATCCTCGGTGCCATGGAGGTGGCCGAGAACGGCGATCTGGCGAACTGGATGATCCCCGGCAAGCTGGTCAAAGGCATGGGCGGCGCGATGGACCTTGTCGCCGGCGTCAAACGGGTCATCGTGGTGATGGACCATCAGAACAAAGCGGGTGAGTCGAAGGTGCTGAAGGAATGCACCCTGCCGCTGACCGGCAAGGGCGTGGTTGACCGGATCATCACGAACCTTGGCGTGCTCGACGTGGTCGAAGGCGGTCTGAAGATCGTCGAATGCGCCGATGGCGTGACGGAGGACGAGCTGCGCGCCGCGACCCAAGCGACCATCGTTTAACAACCGCACCGGCGGCACCCCTCGGCGGCATCCGCCGGGGGCACGGCTTTCGCGATCAATTCATCGCGGCAAAGACGCAGCCATCGCTGATCAGTTCCGGCGGTGTCAGGCAAAGCCCCTGCGCGACTTGGAAAGCGGCCAACACCTTGGGCACATAGTCGCGCGTCTCAGCAAAAGGCGGCACGCCCGCATGTTTGCGCACCGACCCCTCCCCCGCGTTATAGCCTGCCAGTACGAGAATCGGATCGCGGTCGAACTCCCCCATCAGCCAATTAAGGTATTTGACCCCGCCTGAGATATTCTCGGCTGCGACCATACTGTCGCCCACGCCAAAGCGGGCAGCGGTATCGGGCATCAATTGCATCAGTCCAGCCGCCCCGGCCCGGCTTACCGCATCGGTACGTCCCGCCGATTCCACGCTGATCACCGCCAACACCAGCGCCGGAGAGACATTCGTGCCGACCGTGGCGCGCAGGATGTCCACCCCATTGCTGCGTGCGATATCTTGCAGGTGCTGCAGGCGCGGCGCGGGCACCTTGCCCGTTGAAAGCGCCGCCATCGCAGGCGCCAACCGCCCCGCCCCGCCGCGGTCTGCTGCGGGAGAGACCTTATCCCAGAACCAATCGAACTGCCCCGCATTCAAAGGCGCAATCGCGCCGCTTGGCGTGGCGGCCACGGCGGGGCCTGTGTCGACCTTTGCCGCAGCGGCTGCGCGTGCGGCCGGGTCAATTTGCACGGTGATGCGTTTGGCCCCCGTCTTGGGCGGGCCGACCCGTTTGGCGGAAAACTCAGGAAAGGGTTTCGGGCCCTCTGCCACAACGGCGGGGGCCATAAGGGCCGTGACCAGCGAGAATGCCAATATACGATACATGCCTGCTCTACCTTGCGTCTGACGCGCCTTTGTTCGGCAATATCTCACGAATCGTGGAATCGGGCCAGCGTTTGAGGCGGGGATCATGGCGATTTCGCCGCAATTACCCTTTCAGACGACGGGAAAGCGCAGCAGGAAGCTGCGGTAGAACAAATAAACCTAGACTAAACAGAGGGTTAATAAGTTTCTGCAAGAAAAATGAGAACGGTCTGAAAAAGGCGCAGTTGCTGCCAAATTCGCGCCCCAATCTGACGGCTATATAGGGTCATACCAAGTCGGACAGCCTCAATGAGAGAACGAGGCAAACCGGACGGCGAGGTTAAAACCTTTTACTCAGTGATCCTTGGAGGGACATGACATGATGAACTTTATCAAAAACTTCCGCAAAGACGAAGACGGTGCCGTGACAGTTGACTGGGTCGTTCTGACCGCTGCAATCGTTGGTTTGGCGGTTGTTGCTTTCAACACCATCGGAAACAGCACCGATACGCTGACCACCGAAATTTCCGGTGCAATCGATGGTGTTCAGGCAACTCGGGACGCGCCATAATAACCTTGCTCGGAAAAACCACTAAGGTTAGGGCCGCCTCCCTTTACGGGATGCGGCCCTTCTTTTGCAATTGCTAGCTCGACGCTGTTGAATGGAGATTGTCATGCGCAGCTTTGGTAAGAAATTTTTGAGTGATCAGGGTGGCGCGATTAGTGTCGAATGGGTTGTTCTGACCGCTTCCCTAGTCGGTTTGGCAGTCTTAGTCATAGGTACCTTATCTAACAGTATAAATGGATTAGCAGAATACATCCGTAGTATGATGGGCGTTTAAAAATGGTTTTACTCCCGCCGCAGAAACGACCCAAAGTAAGATCCTTCGCATCGCCGCCGTGCAGACCAAATCTCGCCATATTCGGCAGCTAGTCTGCCTAGGTGACAAAGCGGGCTCAGACTCGCTTCCATAGCAAAGAGGTAATGACATGCGAGCCGTATTCGGATTGGTTCTTTTGGTAGGTATCGCACTTGCCGGTGGGGCCGTTTATCTGGCGAAAGACCGGATTTCACAGTATCAAGCCGCCAATGCGCAGGCCCAAGCCGCGCTGGCGCAGGTGGTGCCAACCAAAACCGTTTGGGTGGCCGACAAGCCCTTGAAATACGGGCAGCCCCTCACCCGCGAAGACGTCCGCGCCGTGAAATGGCCTCAGAACGCCATTCCAGAGGGGACATTCTTTGAGGAAACGGTCCTGTTTCCCGAGAACACAAAAGATCAACGCATCGTGCTGCGCAACATCGAAAAAGATGAAGCGATCATGGCTGTGAAGGTGACTGAGCCGGGCGAAGATTCCGGTTTGACCTCTCGCCTTGCGCGCGGCATGCGTGCCTTCACCATCAAAGTCGACGTTTCCAGCGGCGTCTCGGGCTTCCTGCGTCCCGGCGACAAGGTAGATGTCTATTGGACGGGCCGCGTGAACATGGGAAGCCAATCCAGCAACGGCGATGTGACCAAGCTGATCGAATCGGCGGTGCAGTTGATCGCTATTGACCAAAGTGCCGATGCATTGGTGATGGAGGAAGCCTCTATCGCGAAGACGGTGACCGTGGCTGTAAAACCCCAGCAGGTCGCCGCCCTTGCCCAAGCGCAATCCACCGGCAACCTGTCCCTATCGCTAGTGGGAGCCGATGACGATACCGTCGCCGAAGCCATCGAGGTCGACCAACGTTCGCTTCTCGGCATCGAAGCACAAGAGACCATCGCGGAGGTCGCCAAAGAGAAAGTGTGCACCATCCGCACGCGTCGCGGTGCCGAGGTCGTCGAACTGCCGATCCCCTGCACAAACTGACCCGATAACAACCTCTTGCCATGCTAAGCAAAGACGTCGCAGCCCCCTGCGGCGTCTTTTCCATTTTGGGTTATGTTGCGAATAGCCCACATGCAGCGCGCCCGCGAAGAGCTTGATTCTTGCAATAAAATTCTAATTGCCGCAGAGTGCTGCCAAACGAGGGCGAAAAGACCCATCCCGAGGCGTGATCAAAAAGGCAGGTCACATGAAAATCGATAGATTTCTAAAAGCGGCCCTGCTGGGGCTGACACTGGGCGCGATGCCGATGGCATTGACCCTGCCCAGTTCAGCTGGCGCCGACACGCTGCGCGTCGTGAAACGCGGCACCAATTCCAGCCTCGACGTTCCGATGAACCGCGCTGTGGTGGTGGAAAGCGACATCCCATTCGCGGAGCTTAGCATTGCCAACCCCGGCATCGCGGATATCTCATCTTTGTCTGACCGCACGATCTATGTGCTGGGCAAATCTCCGGGTCTGACCACGCTAACGCTGCTCGACGCTGGCGGGCAGTTGATTACCAATGTCGATGTCCGCGTCGCAGCGGATGTGTCTGAATTCAAAGAACGTCTGCGCCAAATCCTACCGGGTGAGAAGATCGAAGTGCGCACCGCCAATGACGGCATCGTGCTCTCGGGCATCGTTTCGTCGACCCAGCGGCTACAACGCGCGCTTGATCTGGCCGAACGCTATGCGCCCGAGCGGGTCAGCAATCTGATGAGCGTCGGCGGCATTCAGCAGGTCATGATGAAGGTCCGCTTTGCAGAGATGCAGCGCAATGTGTCGAAATCGCTCGGCTCTTCGCTGGCCATCAATGGCGGGTCCGATTTCAGTGCGGGCACCGGCAGTACGAATACTTCGGGCGGGGTCGCAACCTCGCTTGGCGGCTCGATCCCTGGGTCGAACCAAAACGCAGGCGCGGTGCTTTTCGGCTTCAACGCAGGCTCGACCCAAGTGGGCATCCTGTTGGAAGCACTGGAAGAAAAAGGCGTCGTGCGGTTCTTGGCCGAGCCGAACCTCGTGGCGCTTTCGGGGCAAGAGGCCAAGTTCCTCGCCGGGGGTGAATACCCCGTCCCCGTGGCCCAGACCGGTGACACCATCGCCGTGGAGTTCAAACCCTTCGGCGTAGAGCTCGCCTTTATCCCGCGCGTCGTGGACAAGGATATCATCAACCTTGAAATGAACGCCGCCGTGTCCGCCATTGATGCCAGCAACAGCATCGCTTTGGGCAACGGCATTGAGATTTCCGCCTTCACCCGCCGCGAAACATCGACCACGGTCGAAATGCGCGACGGTGAAAGCTTTGCCATCGCGGGCCTTCTGACCGACGATTTCACCGACAGCACGCGGCAACTGCCGTGGATCGGCGATGTGCCGGTGCTGGGCGCGCTGTTCCGTTCGGCGGATTACCAGCGCAGCCAGACAGAACTGGTCATCATCGTCACCGCCCATCTGGTCACCCCGACCCGCGGCGAAGCGCTGGCCCTGCCCACGGACCGCATCAAGCCACCCTCTGAAAAAGACCTGTTCCTGCACGGGCGCACGGCGGACGGCACGCGCACCCCGAGCCGGGGTGCTGCGGGCGAGGTCGCCAAACAGGACTTCCGCGGCTCCTACGGTTATGTACTGGATTGATCCGATGACACACAGACATATCACGTTGATCGCTGGCACCGCGGCCCTCGCCGGGCTCACCGCCTGCTCTCCGAGCAATGATCCGGTCTATACACAGTTTTACCGCGAGGCAGGGTCGATCGTGGACACGGGCCAGTTCGGTAATGCCACGCTGCACAACCGGCAGGTCATGACAGGCGAAAAGCGTGTAACCTTTGATCTGGCGAATCGCTTTGCCAGCGAAGTCCGCTCTACCGTGACTTTCGCCTTTAACTCCGACCGGTTGGACGCCAATGCGCAGGCGATCCTGCGCCAGCAGGCCGGTTGGATTCGCCAATTCCCCGAGATGCGCTTCCGCGTCTATGGCCACACCGATCTGGTCGGCTCGCAGACCTATAACCGCGCCCTCGGGCTGCGCCGCGCGCAGGCTGTGGTGCGCTATCTCTCGACCTTGGGAATCAGCCCCAGCCGATTGGAAGCCGTTGTTTCCTTTGGCGAAACGCAGCCCCTGATCGTGACCCAAGGCCGCGAGCGCCGCAATCGCCGCACCGTGACCGAGGTCAGCGGCTTTGTGCACGGCCACCCGATGTTGCTGGATGGCAAATATGCGCAGATCATCTACCGCGAGTATGTGGCCAGCGCCGTGCCACCCTCGCAACTGAGCGCCAGTGCCACCGTCGCAGGTGGTGGCGGAGAGTAGGGCAAGCCCTTCTTTCGACAAAAGAATATCCCCCCGCACCTTCGGGCCGCGGGGGTTTTTCGTCCCAGCCCGTCCATGGTCAATCGGGCGTGAATGAGCAGATCGTTTCAAGATACCCAACAATAGAGGCTTTTTGGCCCCAATCTCGCCCCAGTTGGGGGTGATATTCGATACAGAAGGATAAATGTGCCCGGCTCAAGGGCCGCGCATGAGGCAGAGGTCAGAGCGATCGCGGCGACAGAATATTGCCGCCCTCCGGCCAAACCGTTGATGTAAAGGACAAAAGGTCATGAGCAGCACTATGCCCCAACCCGAAGCAGCGCCGATCGTTGCCTGCACAATCAGCCGTGATGTACAGAACTTCGACCTCTTGATCGAAGACATGGAGGCCACTCTGGGCGAAAGCTGGGGTGATCTAGGATTCGCCGAAGCGCTGGCGTTCTTTGGCCAGCCCGAGGCTGAGGCGATGGAATTTGTCGCCCTCGCCATGGATGAGACCGACGAAGACAACCTCGTTTTGATGACTGAGATCATCACGCAGGCCAAGGCCCGCGACATCCGGGTGATTCTGATTGCCGAAGACATGACCCCTGCCGCGCTGCATTCGCTGCTGCGTCAGGGTGCGGATGAATTCGTCCCCTATCCGCTGCCCGAAGGCGAGTTGGCCCAGGCCATCGCCCGCGTCCGCGCCGGAGAGAACGCGCCCCCTGCCCCCGCAGCCGAGGCCAGCGCCCCGCAACTGAAGGCCGGCGCGCAAAAGGATGGCGCCCTGATCGTGGTGCACGGGCTGGCTGGTGGCACCGGGGCCACGACCCTTGCCGTGAACCTTGCGTGGGAGCTGGCCAATGCGGACAAGAAAAATCCGCCCTCGGTCTGCCTGCTGGATTTCGACCTGCAGTACGGCTCTGTCGCGACCTTCCTTGATCTGCAACGGCGCGAAGCCGTCTATGAGATGATGTCCGACACAGAATCCATGGACGAGGAAATCTTTGGCCAAGCGTTGCAAACCTTCGAGGACAAGCTGCATGTGCTGACCGCCCCGGCGGAGATGCTGCCGCTCGATATCGTGACCAACGAAGACATTGACCGCATCCTCAACATGGCCCGCAATCAGTTCGACTATGTGATCGTCGACATGCCTTCGACACTGGTGCAGTGGTCCGAGACCGTGCTGACCAGCGCGCATGTCTACTTTGCGATGCTGGAACTCGACATGCGCTCGGCCCAGAACGCCCTGCGTTTCAAACGGGCGCTGCAATCCGAGGAACTGCCCTTTGAAAAGCTGCGCTATGTGATGAACCGCGCGCCCAAATTCACCGATCTCAGCGCCAAGAGCCGGGTCAAGCGGATGGCCGAATCGCTCAGCATCTCAATTGACGTGCAGCTGCCCGATGGCGGCAAAGCGGTGACGCAGGCCAATGACCACGGGCTGCCGCTGGCCAACTCAGCCCCGAAAAGCCCCCTGCGGCGCGAAATCGCCAAGCTGGCAAGCTCCATCCACGATCTCAAGGGCGAGCAGGCCAAAGCGGCCTAAGCCCCTAGCGAAAGAGCGTACCGATGTTCTCCAAATACAAAAAACCAGCCTCCGCGACCCCGAAAGCCGCTGCTCCGGTCCGAGAGGCCAAGCCTGTCAAAAAGGTCGAGCCCGCCCCTGCGGCCCCCGCCACCGCGACTGCCGCCCCCGTCGAGGCGGCCAAACCGGTGTCGATGCGCCGGGCCGTCAAACCCGCCGCCGCATCACCTGAGGATCGCGAGGTCAAGCGCAAGCAGCGGATGAGTGAGATCAAGCTCGAACTGCACCGCGCCCTGTTGGACAACCTCAACCTCGCCGCGCTAGAGCATGCCTCTGAGGCCGATTTGCGGCAGGAAATCAACGATATCGCCGTCGAGGTTCTCTCGGAAAAGAGCATCGTGCTCAACCGCGAAGACCGCATGACGCTGAACTCCGAACTCTATGATGAGGTGACCGGCCTTGGCCCCCTAGAGACGCTGCTGAAAGATGACAGTGTCAACGATATTCTGGTGAACGGCCCGCAGCAGATTTTCGTCGAGCGGGACGGCAAGCTGCAGTTGACCGACGTGACGTTCAAGGATGAAAAGCACCTGCTGCGGATCATCGACAAGATCGTTTCGGCAGTGGGTCGGCGCGTGGATGAAAGCAACCCCTACGTCGATGCGCGCCTGAAAGACGGCTCGCGCTTCAACGCCATGGTGCCCCCCGTCGCGGTGGACGGCTCCTTGGTGTCCATTCGTAAGTTCAAGAAAGACAAGCTGGGCATCGACGATCTGGTGAATTTCGGGGCTTTCTCGGAAGAGATGGCCGCCTATTTGCAGGCCGCCGTGGCGACACGCCTGAACATCATCGTTTCGGGCGGTACGGGTTCGGGTAAAACCACCACGCTCAACGCGCTGTCTTCGTTCATCGCCAACGACGAACGCATCCTGACCATCGAAGACACCGCCGAACTCCAGCTTCAGCAGACCCATGTGGGCCGGATGGAAAGCCGCCCGCCTAACGTCGAAGGCAAGGGCGAAGTCTCTCCCCGCGACTGTCTGAAAAACGCCCTTCGGATGCGTCCAGACCGGATCATCGTTGGCGAGACGCGCGGCGAGGAGGTGATCGACATGCTACAGGCGATGAACACCGGCCACGACGGCTCCATGACCACGATCCACGCCAACTCGGCCCGCGATGGCGTCAGCCGTTTGGAAAACATGATCGCCATGGCCGGGATCGAAATGCCGCTCAAAGCCATGCGCAGCCAGATTTCCTCGGCTGTGAACCTGATCGTGCAGGCCAGCCGCTTGCAAGATGGCTCGCGCCGGATGACCTCGATCACCGAGATCACAGGCATGGAAGGCGAGGTGATCTCGATGCAGGAGATTTTCCGGTTCCAGCGCGTGGGCCTGACGCCCGAGAACAAGATCATCGGCCATTTCACTGCCACCGGCGTGCGCAGCCACTTCTCCGAGCGGTTCCGCATGTGGGGCTATGACCTGCCCGCCTCCATCTATGAACCCGTGGCGGCCCAGTAAGGATTGATGCAATGAGTGCCGAACCAATCATCTATGGTCTGATCTTTATTGGCGTCTTGGTGCTGGTCGAAGGGCTGTACCTTGTCGCATTCGGCAAATCCATCAGCCTCAACAGCCGCGTGAACCGACGGTTGGAAATGCTCGAGAAAGGGGCCCGCCGCGAAGAGGTGCTCGACAAGCTGCGCAAGGAAATGCAGCAGCATATGAACGCCAAGTCGATCCCACTCTATTCTCTGCTGTCAGAACGTGCGCAGAAGGCCGCGATTGCCTTCACGCCGCAGCAACTTTTGATGATTATGGCCGGTTTGGCCGTCTTGGCCTTTCTGGGGCTGACCATCGGCACCGATACATCGGTGCCGGTGCGCGCCATGATGTCCGTCGGCATGGGCGTCGGCGCGGTGTTCTTTTGGGTGTCCCATAAAGCGGGCAAACGCATGGCGATGATCGAAGAGCAGCTTCCCGATGCAGTGGAACTGATGGTGCGCAGCCTGCGGGTGGGCCACCCGTTCTCCAACGCGATCTCGATCGTGTCGAAGGAAATCCAAGACCCGCTCGCCTCCGAATTCGGGGTGATCGCGGATGAAGCCGCCTATGGCCGTGATCTGGGCGAGGCGCTCAAGGATATGGCCGAACGGCTCGACATGCAGGATTTGCGCTTCCTCGCCGTGGCCGTGACCATCCAGCAACAATCGGGCGGCAACCTGGCCGAGATCCTCGCCGGTCTGGCCAAGGTGATCCGCGCCCGCTTCCGTCTATTCCGCCGTGTCAAAGCCATCACGGCCGAGGCGAAATGGTCGGGCAAGTTCCTCTCAGGCTTCCCGCTGGCCGCGCTGGTGGTGATCAACCTTGGCGATCCGCATTACTACGACGAAGTGCGCGATCACCCCTACTTCATTCCTGCCTGTTTCCTTGTGGGCATCTTCCTTGTGCTGAACCTGTTCGTGATGCGCATCCTTACCAATATCAAAGTCTGAGAGGCCGATGATGGAATTTCTCAATCAGCTTAACGATCAGATCAACCAAGCCTTGGGGCCGATGGGCCTGATCATCATCGTCGGTACTTTGGGCGTCACCTTGGTGGCGATCACGCTTGTGCTGATGCTGCGCCAGCCCGAAGACCCGCTGACCAAGCTCAAACGCACCAGCACGGCCCCCACGGGCGATAACGCACGCGAGAAGCTGCGCCAGTCCGACCAGAACGCGCAGTTGCAGAAATTCGCCAAGTTTCTTGAACCCGAAGACGTGGCCGAACTCAGCGCCAAACAATTGATGCTGCGTCAGGCGGGTTATCGCTCGCGCGATGCGGTGCGGCTCTACTACTTCGCGCAGTTTGCCCTTGGGATGCTCGGGCTGGTGGGCGGCCTGATCTACACCAATGTCTTGGGCGGCGGCGAAGGGATGACCACGCAGCAGACCATGATGTGGGCCATCGGCCCCGGTGCGATTGGGTATTACCTGCCCAAATACTGGGTCAAACGCCGTGTCGATTCCCGCAAAGAAGAAATCACCCGCGGCTTTCCCGACGCGCTCGATATGATGCTGGTCTGCGTCGAGGCGGGGCAATCGCTGGATCAATGTATCGTCCGCGTCGCCCGTGAGCTGCGCGCCTCCTACCGGGCCCTGTCCGAAGAGTTCGAGATGGTCGCCTATGAGATGAAGGCCGGCAAGGACAAGGTGTCGGTGCTCCACGACATGGGCGAGCGTTGCGGCGTGCAGGATGTCTCCTCTTTCGTGACCGTGCTGATCCAATCGGCGGCCTTTGGTACATCCATCGCAGACGCCCTGCGCGTCTATGCCGAAGAGATGCGCGACAAACGTGTGATGCGGGCCGAGGAAGCGGCAAACAAGTTGCCAACCAAGATGACCCTTGCCACTATGGGCCTTACCGTACCGCCGCTGTTGATCATTCTGGTCGGCCCCTCGGCGCATGGCATCTCGAAATTGGGTCAGATGGGGAATTAATGACGGAGAAAATTCGGCGCAGCCTCGCCCGCGCCGTTTTCATCGGGCCGATCTTGAGCCTTGCTCTGGCCGCCTGTTCAACAGGCGGCTTTTCCGCGTTGCGCGGGGATCAGAAGCCCGAAAGCCTCTATGCCCCCGGCGTGAACCCGCGCGCAGAAGCTGTCGACGGCATCGAAGTGGGCCACAGGCTTATCGCGGCGGGACAGTATGAACTGGCCATCAAATCCTTCAACCGCGCCGCGCTGGATCACGGGCTAACGGGGGAAGTCCTCTCGGCTTTGGGCAGTGCCAACCTCGGGCTGGGGCGTTTGGGTCAGGCCGAAACCCTGCTGCGCCGCGCAGTTGAGAAGGACGCTGCCGAGCCGGAAGTCTGGAACAACCTTGGCGTGGTGCTGATGGAAAGCGGCCAAACCGCCGAGGCCGAGCAGATTTTCCGCAAAGCCTATGCTCTCGATAATGGCGAAAGTGACGCAATCCGGGACAATCTGCGCTTGGCGCTCGCAAAAACGGAAAAATCTGTTATAACAGAAGTCAATGAAGATAATTACAAATTGGTGCGGCGCGGCAGCGGGGATTACCTGATCCGTCCGACACCATGACCCGGCAGAGCAGTAAAAGGACGCAAAATGCGCCATCCAATCATTCTGGCCGTCTGCATGGCAGGCGTCACCGCCCTTGCTGGCTGCGGTGAAAAAGATGCGAACGCCACCGTTGAGCGGGCCTTCAAGGACGTCAATGTGGTGGATGAAACCAACCTCTCCGACGTGATGCTCACCGTGGCCGACCCCAATGAGGCGGTGAGTTACTTTGCGCGTTCCGTCAAGGAAAGCCCCGACCGGATCGACCACCAGCGCGGGCTTGCCGCATCGCTCGTGCGGGCCAAACGCTCCACCGAAGCTGTGGGCGCATGGGACAAGGTCACCAAGATGAAGGGCGCCACGCCCGAAGACAGTGTGCAATTGGCCGATGCGCTGATCCGCTCGGGCAACTGGGCGCGGGCTGAGACGGTCCTCAACAGCATCCCCCCCACCCATGAGACATTCGCCCGCTACCGGCTCGAAGCCATGGTTGCCGACAGCAAGGAACAGTGGAGCCGCGCCGACAGTTTCTACGAAATCGCCGTTGGCCTGACCACGACCCCTGCCGCCGTGATGAACAACTGGGGCTACTCCAAACTAACCCGCGGTGATTACCCCGAAGCCGAGAGGCTTTTTGGCGAGGCGATCCGTCAGGACAACACGCTTTTCACCGCCAAGAACAACCTCATCATGGCCCGCGCCGCACAGCGCGATTACACCCTGCCCGTCATGCCGATGGAGCAATCTGAGCGCGCACAGCTTTTGCACACGATGGCCCTGTCGGCGATCAAACGCGGCGATGTGGAAACCGGCAAGGGCCTGCTGCGCGAAGCGATCGATACGCACCCGCAGCATTTCGAAGCCGCCGTCCGGTCTTTGCGCGCGCTGGAAAACGGCTGAGCCATGGCGATCTCTGCCACGGCGGCCCTGTGGTTTCTGCCCTTCGTCCTGCCGATCTGCCTCTACGTCGCTTTCACCGACATGAAGCAGATGCGCATTACCAATCAGGCGGTCTTGGTGCTCATCGCGATCTTCGTGGTGTTGGGTCTGTTTCTGCTGCCGTTTGAAACCTACCTCTGGCGCTTGCTGAGCCTCGTGATCGTCTTGGTCATTGGCATCGTGCTGAACGCCGCTGGCGTCATGGGGGCCGGAGACGCCAAATTCGCCGCCGCTGCCGCGCCCTTTATCGCCATGGGTGATCTGCGTCTTTTGATGATGCTTTTCATGGCCACCCTTCTGGCCGCCGCTGCCACGCACCGCGGGGTGAAATACACCCCCCTGCGCCGCCTCGCGCCCGATTGGCAAAGCTGGCAGGAAACCAAGAAATTCCCCATGGGCCTCGCCCTTGGCACCACGCTGGGGCTCTATCTCATTCTAGGGGCGCGCTACGGGGTCTGATCGCGGACATAGCCGGTACAATCTCCCTCTTCGCGATAGATTGTCCACATTCACGCCATATTCAGGATTTACCCTGCAGTCTGACCGAGCGCCGCCGCCTGCCCTTTCAAGGAACCTGTTGATGAACGCCCCGACCAGCACAGTGCTTGCCCCGCCGCCCCCCAAGCGGCTGGAGGATATGAAACTGCCCATCGTGATGATGCGCGACATCCTTCTGAAAACGATCTTTCGCAAGAACGTAGAAATGGTCAGCGATCTGGCCCAAGCGCTCTGCCTGCCGATCCAAGTCACGCAAGAAATGGTCGATCAAGCCCGCGGCCAGCGCCTGCTAGAGGCGACAGGCACGCTCAGCGCCACCAGCGGCAATGAAATGGGCTATCAACTGACCGATGCTGGCAAGGCGCGCGCGCTCGACGCGCTGGCGCAATCGGAATATTTCGGTGCCATGCCCGTCCCGCTTGAGGTTTATCGCGAGCAGGTCAAACGCCAATCCGTACGGAACCTGCAGATCACCCGCGATCAGCTCACCGGAGCCATGGGCCATCTGGTGCTGCCCGACAGCCTGCTGGACCACCTTGGCCCCGCCGTCTCTGCCGGGCGGTCGATCCTGATGTACGGCCCGCCGGGAAACGGGAAATCGAGCATTTCAAACGGCATCCGCGACGCGCTTGGTGATAAGGTCTATGTCCCCCGCGCCATTGAATACGCGGGCCAAGTCATCACCGTCTATGATCCGATCGTGCATTCCTCCGCCGAGGCGGAGGTCCAAGACCCCACCTCCCTGCGCCGCATCACCCGCTATGACGCCCGCTATGTCTGCTGCGAACGCCCGACGGTCATCACCGGCGGTGAGCTGACGCTCGACATGCTTGATCTGGTGTACAACCCCACGGCGCGGACCTATCAGGCCCCGCTGCAACTCAAGGCCACGGGCGGTATTTTCATCGTCGACGACCTTGGCCGTCAGCAAGAGCCACCGCAAAGCATCATCAACCGCTGGATCGTGCCGCTTGAGGAAAGCAAAGACATCCTCGCCCTGCAGTCGGGTGAAAAATTCGAGGTGCCCTTCGACACGCTGGTGATCTTCTCCACCAACTTCCACCCGAATGAGATTTTTGATCAAGCAGCCCTGCGGCGTATCTTCTTCAAGATCAAAATCGACGGCCCGAACCAAGAGAACTTCCTCAAGATCTTTGCCATGGTCGCCCGCAAACGCGGCATGCCGCTGGACGAGGCGACGCTGGTCCATCTGCTCAAGGTGAAGTACCCAACCATCGACAACGTCTATGCGAACTATCAGCCGAACTTCCTAATCGACCAGATGATCGCGATCTGTGATTTCGAAGGCATTCCCTATCAGATGAACCCCGATCTGGTGGACCGCGCTTGGGCAAACATGTTCGTCCGCGATGAGGTGATCGTTAAATAGCCCCAGCCGCTGGCCCCACGGCCTGCCGATACTACATTGGGTGCATGCGCGCCCTACCCCCCAAATTCGCCGATTGGTTCGCCCAGAACGGCTGGTCCTTGCATCCGCACCAGCAGGAAATGCTGGACCGTGCCGAGGCCCCCGCCCTGCTGCTCATCGCCCCCACAGGCGGTGGTAAAACACTGGCCGGTTTTCTGCCCACCCTCGTTGATCTGGCCGAGCAAGAGCACGAGGGGATGCACACGCTCTACATCTCCCCCCTCAAAGCGCTGGCTGCGGATATCAAACGCAACCTGACCCGCCCGGTTGAGGAAATGGGCCTGCCCATCCGTATCGAAGACCGCACCGGCGACACCTCGCAATCGCGCCGCCGCCGCCAGCGCGCCGACCCGCCGCATATCCTGCTGACCACGCCGGAAAGCCTCGCTCTGCTGACTTCCTACGAGGACGCGGCCCGCACCTTTCGCGGGCTCAAGCGGGTGGTGATCGATGAAATCCACGCCCTCGCCGAAAGCAAACGCGGCGACCAGCTGATGCTGGCGCTCACCCGGTTGCAGGCCATCTGCCCCGGCCTCAAACGGGTGGGCCTCTCGGCCACGGTCGAAGACCCTTCGGCCATCGCCCACCTCATGGCCCGCCACCCCGACCCTTGCGAAGTGCTGCTCGCCGATCCGGGCCCCGCCCCCGACATCCAGATGCTGCACACCGAGGAAGCCCCGCCTTGGGCCGGGGGCGGTGCTGCCTATTCAATTCCAGCGGTGCTTGAGCAAGTGCGCCAACACAAGACGACGCTGATCTTTCACA
>Ga0207906_1000124_pt1 | contig 55987 bp, 58 predicted proteins | sample LinPmetageLP37_FD_184050 | JGI IMG/M metagenome (GOLD analysis project Ga0207906, IMG submission 184050) | Marine viral communities from the Pacific Ocean - LP-37 (SPAdes) | ecosystem: Environmental > Aquatic > Marine > Oceanic | place: Pacific Ocean | collected 2010-06-16 | reverse complement strand
ATGCGAAAAAAACTAAATTTCTTGACTGATGCCGATCACTCAAGTTAGATTTTACTGAGGTCTACTGACAGACAAAAAAGTGATCGGCTTGAATGGTATTGAGCGATCGGCATCATGGTATTACGCAACACTGTTGATAAAAGAGGTAAGCATCCTTCATTTATATTCATTGTTACTAAACCTATTAAACAATCTCTTTTTTCGCTTGTGCCCGGCACTAGTAACTTTTCAGTAAAAGGATAAGCCTCAACGTTTTTCCACCCTTCATCAGAAATATCCCAATTCATACCATCTCCGCATTCCCTGTGTTGGTATCTTCTAAGCGCGACGCACGCTAGCTTCTCCCACTCCGGCGATGAAATCGTTATTTTTGAACTATACTCAGCCCCTTTTGGGGCGGGAATAGGACGGATTATGCATGCATTACATTCATCAAATAGTAAATTAGAAGCTTCAGTCGCATCTGATACCTTAATCTTTTCACCAAATGCGACTAGGTCAAATAACCCTGAAAGGTAGTCGTCAGCGCCATATTCATCCACGTACTTTTTCTGTGGAACATCCCCTTTTCTAGTATTCTTGTATCGCGTAACGTTCTTGTATTCAATGTCTACAATATGAAATAAGCCTGATGGTAAGTTTTCAAACGAAGTAGGGCTATCAGCTAAATAAATATAGCTTTGCTCATATCTACGCATATTTCTTATCAATGAATCACATGTACTTTCAAAATCAGTGCCGAAGAGAAAGAGGTTATGAGCCTTGAAAGAAATACCAGAATTTGGATAAATTTTCTCGCAAAAGCTCGTCAAGAGGTGAGAAATTTGATCCTTGCAAATATCATCATAGCTAGTTAAAACGATCGGCAGATCCTGACCTTCAGATTCGTTGTCAATTACACAATCGATGGCAAGGCTAAGCGCCCTTTTGTGCAGTTCATTTATGTCTATTAACTCATTTAAATAAGTTTCTTTTGATTCAATTAAGTTCATGCAACCTCCTATTGCCAACGTTAATAATATTATGCCGCCGCACGATACATAATCCTATTAAAAGTGTAGTATTTCCATTAGATTTGTTGTTCGCTATTCGCTCAATGCTGCCCGTCAACATTCAAGTTTGTAAATTGTTTCGGGGCAATGGCGAGTAAGAGGTTAACTCGCCAATGGACAAAAATGAGTTAGAGACTGAGGTCGGTTTTGTGCCATGAACGGACCTTGATGAATAGTATTGGATAATATTCCATTATCAAAGTGTCCTGTTTGATTACAGCAGATAATTACTGATATTAGAAATATAGGCGGACATCTCTAGATGTCACTATTATGCAAAAATGGATAGATAAATCACTTAACCATAAAATTCACGATACCAGTCAACAAAGTTATTAACGCCCTGTTCAACACTCATTTTAGGCTTATAGCCAGTAACATTAAATAAGTCATCAATATCTGCAAAGGTTTGGTAAACATCGCCCGCTTGCATCGGCATAAAATTTTTCTTGGCTTTAATTCCTAACGCGCTTTCAAGTGACTGAACAAAATCGAGATCATCTTTAAATAAAAAAGCTTCTATTTCTTTATCGACAAAGGGAGATTTACGACTATTAATTAAATCTACTTTCGCTGGAACGATATCGTAGATAACCACCTTATTATGCTGAGCAAGTAAAATGGCATTAGACAAACCAACAAAACCTGCTCCTACTACAGCTATTTTCATTAATACGCTTCTCTAGGAACACTAAAACGCTTAATAACTTTTGGCGCTTGGCAGTTTTCTGCCATTTGCTTAGCACTTAATAATAACCAGTGCTGCCTGTGAGCGTAGCCCATATCTTGCCCGTTAGACACATCGAAACACGTTAAGTTGGCATCATCTGGCACTAAAATAAATCGACCCGCCTTCTCGCCCATCCATAGCCATGCGTTACGCTCTTCTTCTTCATCCGTTGCTAGGTAACTAAAATGCGTTATTGGTAATTGTGAAAACAATAAAAATTGCTCTTTAAATTTCACTAACCCAAGTTCACCGCGCTCACCATGCTGACCTAAGGTGTTTTCCACTTCTTCAATAACATGTTTGGGTGTGCGCAGGGGCTCGGCTAGCCAATATCCTAAGGTACTCACTATTAACCAAGAAGCGACAATTACCATTCCTAAATTAAAAAAGGCGTTTTTCGACCGTAATCGCCATAAACTAACTAACCATATCGCTGCTAAAATAAACGCTAAACCTGCCGCCCACGGGATCATTTCAGGGTATGCGGTTAATGGTTTCACTAATTTTTTATGACCCGTTAATAAACCAATGCAAGCGACAACAAGCACAATAGCAATTAACCATAAAATGCTTTTGCTGATGCGGTTAAACCATAACGGTAGTTTAACTTCATGGTAAGCAATGGTGGTAAACAGCGACAACATCGGCAATGCAGGTAACACATAAACCCCGCGCTTGCCCGGACTAATACTGAAAAAACACACCACAAGCACAACCCAAGCAAACAATATCATCAATACTGGATCTGTTTTTAATTTGTGATAAACATGCTTTAGCGAGCTCAACAATAAAATTGGTAATGGAAACCACATCACGGGAATTACACTAACAATAAAATAATACCAAGGCTCAAGGTGATGCCAGGCATTGGCGTACCGTTCGCCCGTTTGCTTGAACAGAATATTGTTTTTGTACTGAATTAATTCAGGGGTCGCTTGCTCTGCCACCGTAATCATCATCGGTACAAACCAAGCCGCCAACACCAAGAAAAAGGGCACAAAACCTAACCAACAAGCGAAGGTGAGCCTGCCTTTAAAATAGTCTTTATTCGCCAAGCGATAAGCAATGATGGGAATAAACATGAGTACAGGTAAAAAACCTACCCCTTTAGTAATAATGCCGAGCGCCATAAATGCCCACGAAATAAAATACCAGCGCCAATTGGGCCCTAAAATGAAATGACGGATAAAGCCATAACAACCAATCGTTATCCAACACATCACCATCGCATCAATTTGGGCAGCTTTAGCTTGGATCAAAAATTGTGGTGTAATTAATAAAAGTAAAGCGGCATTGCGACCCACGCGAACACTATGGAGTTTTGCCCCAAGATCATACACCAAAAATAAAGTGATCAAGCCACAGATGGCGTTTGGCAGTAAAAATGCCAGTTTTAGGTTGCCAATAAGTGAATAAAAAAGAGCGATTGACCACATAAAAACTGGTGGTTTATCAGGATAAAATTCACCGCCACGCATTGGAAATAGCCAATTGCCAGTGGCAACCATTTCTCTGGCTACTTCAACAAATCGAGGTTCATCAGCAGGCCACGGTGAACGAATACCAATACCTAATAAAATAATAACAGCGGCAAAGGCCAGTAAGATTTTTAAGACGGCGTAATAATCATCTTGTTCGAAGGTTTTTATTATATTTTTCATAACCTAACTTCTTTATAGTTCTTGTACTTTACGACGAAATTGACTGCGATAAAGCAGTGAGCCAATTACCGATGAAACAATAAACAGCGCAATACTGATGAGTATTTTTTCGTGCTCTGATAAACCAATTCCAGCGCCAGCGTAGGCAAAAATTAAGGTTTGTGGAATGTAGCCAATAAAGCTACCAAGAAAAAACCCCTGAGCCGGTACTGTAGTTGCTCCAGCTGCGACATTAGTAAACAAGTTACTGCCGATAGGTAACAACCGAATCATCAATACCTTTAAGGTGGTATTGTCTTTAACCAAGCGTTCAAATTTCATTAAACTTTTATTAAATTTGCGTTGCAAGCTTGAGCGAAACAACCATTTGGCGGCGTAAAATGACAAAATACAACCGAGCTCTGTTGCTACTAACGCTAAAAGTGCCCCTTCAACAGCCCCAAAAGCAAAACCAAACGCAAACGCTAACAATTGGCGTGGCGCACCAAGAGCGGCATAGGCAGCCCCCATCGCCATCAATACAACAACGGCTTGTTTGCCTTGTTCTTTAACAAACTTAGCGACCCAGTTACTGTCAGCGATATGTTCAAAAAAACCTTGTTGAACTGCAAACGCTATCGCAATAAATAACGACAAACTAACAATAAATTTAGCGAGCCTGTTAATCGTCACTAGTGTTACTCGTTTGAATTTCATTAACCATTGGCACTTTGCCACGACGAATAAGCCACATCATGCCTAATACATCAACAATACCGACCCAAGCTCGATTCCAAGCCGTGTATTTTGATAGACCATGTTCACGATCGCGGTGGTTCACTTCTTGCACTTGCACTTCGCCTCCCATACGTTTGACCAAAGCAGGAATATAACGGTGCATATGGTTAAAGTGTGGTAGCCTTAGGTATGTGGCTGTGGGCACTACTTTCAAACCACAGCCGGTATCTGGCACACCATCATGTAAAATAGCATCGCGGAATTTATTAGCAAAACGCGACTGAAAACGTTTCCAAGGCGTGTCTTTTCGGTTTTTACGGTAGCCAATTACGCAAAAATTAGCGGCTTCTATTTGTTGAGCGCGCTCAACTAATTTAGGCAAATCAGCCGGATCGTTTTGTCCGTCGGCATCAAGGGTCGCCATCAAGGTGTATTTCGCCTGTAACACACCCGACACAATCGCTGTGCTTTGTCCGACACTGTAGGCATGTTTGATAGCTTTTACATCACAGCCTAATGTTCTTCCAGTTTCGAGGGCGGTTTCAAAGGTACTATCACTACAGCCATCATCGACAACGATAATCTCAAACGGGTATAAATCAGCAAGGCTGGTATGAATTTCTTCAATAAGATGGCCAATATTTTCGGCTTCGTCTTTGGCAGGAAGTACAACTGATAACATATATAAATCCCTGTTTTTTAGTTATTAGCGATAATAAATTTGCAAATTAATCACCGATAAGTCAAGCAATTAAAGAAACCTATCGGCTAAATAAAAAGTGTCTTAATAAAATATCAGGCAAACCTTAAGATTTACTTAAGAAAAACTGAAAAAATGATTTACAGCACTACACGCAATATTACTCTGAATATTAGGACTCTTTTCTCGGGTAGATTTCATCATACTTTAATGGCTACAAGTCCATTAGTTTTGTTGAGACATTTTTTTTTAACTGTAAAATATTAGAATATCCACGTTCACCAGCATATGTTCAATGTCCGTAACTCGCTCTAAGCAGACTAACCGTCTTTATACCAAAAGAGATTTTGATGACTAAAGCTCAGAAGGCTGAAATATAAATACTCTCTTTCGGAGTTTTTCAAGTTAGTTGTTGCATAAGCTGTACTAGCTCTTTACTTGTACTCAATTTTGTTAATAAACCACTCTTTTATCCCTACTGGCGTTTTAACTTGAAAATCATCATCAACTTCCTTTTTTAGCATCGCTCTGGCCATAGGAGAGTCAATAGAAATGTAATCGTTACGACCATAGATCTCATCAGGGCCAACTATGCGAAAAGCTTTTGTTTCACCATTATCATTTTCAACCTCTACCCATGCCCCAAAGAAAACCTTGCCGACTTGTTGAGGAGAGTAGTCAATAACTTTGACTGCTTCGATGCGCTTTCTAAGGAACCTAATTCGAGAATCTATCTGTCTAAGTAATCTTTTATTTTCTTTATAATCGGCATTATCTGAACGATCGCCAAGGCTAGCAGCCCAAGCTACTTTTTTTGTTATTTCAGGTCTGTAGTCGCGCCAAAGGTAATTAAGCTCTTTATTTAGCTTGTCTAATCCTTCACGCGTTATTAGATTGGTATACAATTAGTTTGCCCCATCCCAATATTACAAATACTGCAATGCTTTTTTAACAGCATCTAAAGTTGCAACCGGGAGAAAGTTATCTTTATCATTACTTGATAATATACTACCGTTTGGCCCCACTTCCAAACCTGCTCGGCGCATAAACTCTTTAGATATGAGGTATTCAAGATCTTCTACTTCTAAGTCAGTCTATTTTGAGTTTGGTGACGAAGACTACCCACCTCCATAAAATTCTATGACTGGACCAATCGGTACTATATCTCCTTTGCTAGTTTTTCAGCTGCTAATGCTTGAGAGGAGAAAATGTTATCTTGAAGCCTAACTATAGGGTCTTTTAATTTTTCTATCCAAATGAAGCTTTCCTTTATTGAAACTACAAAGATTATAATAACCAGACAGCAAATTAAATTTTAGCGTGTGTTATAGATATTACGGCTATAAAAAATCTAAAGCTTTTTTTATAGCGTCAAGGGTAGCCGCTTTAAAAACAGCATGCTTATTTTCATCAATAAGCTCCCCATAATCCGTTGGCGTTAATTTCCATTTGCTTTGAAAGCTATTTGATAATAAATATTCTAATGCTCTGCGCTCTTGATTCGATAGTTTATGCTCAGAACCAAGCCCAGTAGACTTGTAGTCATAAATATCAATTTGAAGGTTTGGTGGAATAATTTCTTGTAGCTTTTTTCGAGTCGCAATTAGCTCGGAAGCTTGAATTTTTGCTAGTAATCGATGCTTTGGATTGTTTATTTCATCTATCCAGTCTAACCCTTGATGCTTTTGCTTACCAAGATCTTTTACTGGGCTGTTCTCTGCAAATGATGCAATAAGTGCTCTATACTTTTCACCCGATTTATTACGAATACTTTGTGCTTTTGGAACCCCTCGTTGAGTGCCTAACTTTGATATTGTAGAAATAGAATAGTCATCAACACCTCTTTTTCTTTGCTCCATACAAACCCTATAGATTGCTTCGAGGGTTTCACTAATCTTAGTAGAGCAACCTTTTTGTAATTCAGTTAGTAGATCTTCAGGTGACATACTCATAACTCACTATTAATTAACGTATTATTTTTATTAATAAATTCGATTTCAGACTTTGAAATCTGTTCATCACCAAGAAGGTCGGAGAGCTTAATATCACAATTAATTACACGACTAACTTTTGACCATGTTTTTAAACGAGACTTTAAAAGGCGCGCTAATTGATTTCCAGCGTGCAATTGTTGCTCTTCTGTGAGTAAGAATAAGCCGGGAGATATTTCATTGAATACAGCCATTTTATCCAACTGTTGAGATCTTGGAATTATGGCATGCGATGCATTGGCCGACTCATAAATCGTTGCATTCTCACAAACCTCTTGAAGTTGCTCAAATGAAGATGTCTCTTCTAAAGATATTTCTATTTCTGAATCACTCATTTTAACGAGGGACAAGCTGTCTTTTTGATTAGCTATTGATTGTGTCATTTTAATTAGCTTGTAGGACGACTGTAAGTCACATAAGAGCATATCCATTTTTTTTGCTGCACTTTCATATTCTGACTCAGTTTTTCTTATTTTTAACTCAAGAATTTTACGCTCTGATAAGTCAATTTTTTCATTTTTTAAATTAGCTACGTATTCTCGGCGATCTAATTCGTCTAAACTTTTCTCAAGCATAGTAATTTTACTTTGTAACTTTGTGCATTGAGATGACTGGGTGTTAGAGTGAAATAATATTTCGTTAGTGATGGATAGCAACCCACCAATAAATGCGGGGCCTGTAATAAAATGACGACAGCGAAGACAATTTTGCGTCCCTAGATAACCAGATGGAGCCGGTACACGTAATGATGTACCACTACCATTAAGTTCTCCGCCATCTTCACAGCGAGTTGCGGCATATGGGCAGATACCATAATCCCTGAAAATGAAGTTCCCTGCTGGAATAGAGTTTGTTAATGAATTTAGTAACTCTTCATTATTTGATACCAATTCATTTTTTACTTTCTCTATTTTATTTTGTTCAATTAAACTCTGAGTAGCGTCAACCCTCGTTTTTAATGCTTCTTTCTCGCCCTGCTCTAATCGCTTTCTAATATCGCCTTGCGTAATTTTGCAGTAATAAATAGACATTACAATTGATGAGTGCCCCACAACTTTCATAACTATTTCAATAGGCATCCCCATTTCCATTATATAAGCCGTTATAAGGCTCACACGCATTGAGTGAGGGGTATACTTAGACTTATACTGATTTAACGTTGCTTCCTTCCCTGATAGCGTTGCAAGCTCTAAATTTGATGGTTGAACATTATAAAGTGCGGCAGCTAACCTTGGTGTTAGGGAATTACCAACACTTTGTGGCTCAATATCCTGATACGCCCTAAATAAAAAACAATTTATTCCTTTAGCCTTAAGTTGCAACTCATTTAAATTTGTTCTTTTACAACTAGACCAGTTCGTAGGGTTATCTATAGGATTATATTTTTGCTGCCACTTACGAAGTTTTACTAACCAATAAATAAGGTCTTCAGGTATCCAAGGTATTGAATAACCTTGACCATTATTACTTGTTTTGTTTGTAGTGATAAACATCCCTGCGTTTTCGTCAGGCATTCTTTTAATAAACGCTTGGTTTTTTGTTAACCCCGAAAAAATAGATTTATTTTTTTCCCAAATTATTTTTCCATTTTGATCAACATTAGCTATTACATCATCTGCTTCACCTGAATCATTATATGCAATCTGACGACCCCGCAATGGAACTTTTGTTAAAGTGAACGTATGCAACCAATTTATTGGAGACCACATATAAAGCTGATCTCCAATCTTTTTTATCACGCAATCAGGGTCACTTCGATCTACTTCCTTCGATGATACTTTCAGCCAATCAGCATCAAATTTTTGCAAATGCTTTAGGTCTTTAAAAGTTTTTGCATTAGCTGGAATTATCCACTCTTGGGCCTTTTTAACAAAGTAATACTGCAAGCAAGGTTTAGTTGACTCAGCGCGTTGCGGAGACATCACACTTGCTGAATTTGATAGCAGCGATAAAGGATTTCTAGCATCCATTACACGAATGATCTCTCCAGTCTCCTCATCTTCACTAGTTAGATCGTTGGTAATTACAAAGTCTAAAAATTCATTCACTGCAATTATCAAGTTACGCCGCATATTATCGGTATTCAACTTTTCTAATTCTTGCTTTAAGGGTCTAATATTAACCTTTTGCTTTGTAAGAAATGCTTCTGGAGTTAAGCTTTTATCGTGTTTTTCTATATAAATTCGAACGAATCGACAAAGCAAAGAGTTTTTAGAACCTCCGCCTAATGCTTGGGTCATAAATTCTTCTATTTTTACAGCCCAAGCTATATATGGTTTTGCAATAAATTTTAAATTGTAAGGCTCTTTTTTACCTAAAAATTTAAACCAATTTTCCCATTCACTTTCCCATACCCCCTGTGGGTCATTTGGTATTTGAGGGTCATCTTGCTTTTTAACAAATGCCCTGTATTCCTTTTGTGATTTAAGAGCTAATGGCTTAATAATACTCTTTAACTTTTTATAGGAATAAAAATCAGGGACATCAAATGTATCTTTATAGCTCACCCACTCATCCTTAAAAACCCTCTCTGGATGTGCAATTAGGCCTGGTATGCTTTTGTAATTTTCTAAATGTAATCTTGAGTTAGTAATACCGTTTTTTTTGCATATTGCTTTGTATTCACCCAATGTTTTTATTGATACAGGTATATTTAATGGAAGGCTCGAGTCACCTTTAAGTTTGCTCATTTAATCTCTCTCATCTTACTACGAATATCTTCTGAGGTTGGTTGTATATATACCAAGCAGGATAGAGAGCTCTTATGATGCATTGCTTTTTGAATTTCAACTTGGCTTAAACCAAGTTGTCGTGCGCGATAACCATATGCATGCCTGTGTCCATGCTCTGTAGTTCCAAGCTCTTTTTGAACTTCCAACCCAATTTTTTTTACTGCTCTTTTATGAATTCGCTGAAAGTTTTTTATCGTTTCAGGCGCTCCTGTGGAGTTGGTAAATGCAAATGGGTGAGTGTCTGTTTTTGCCGGCTCTACCCGTTGATATTTAAGATAGTTAACCCAAGATATTAAAAATTCTTTTGCTTTTTCAGGCGGGTTAAATATCACTTCAAAATAGCCGTCTTTATTTGTGAGTAAAGGTGACTTCCAACCCGCATATAGTCTTTCTGATAATCGGTATGTATTTCTTGGTTTATAGAAAGTGCTTTCGAGTAAGTATTCTCGCCTATTTGCAAAACTACTGTCAGGTGAGCGGCCTATTTCTGGATGATAGACCCTAACTAATGCTTCATCTCGATATATTGGGTGTAAAGTTATATCTGAAACATAAAGGTGAAATAGCTCACTTTTACGTAATCCACCATAATTTAATAACATGGTCATAGCTTGAGATTTATAGTCTGGTGTTGAGCCTTTTACCATTCCAATATAAAGAAGCTTTTCAAAGTGCTCATCGGGGAATTTCATCGCTTTTTCATTATTTATTTTAGGCTCTAATAACCGATCAATGAATCTTACTCTCTTCGCATTAAAGGCAGCGTCATTTTGATTAGATAAATGATTTAGGAACACATTTGCGTGCTTATGATAATATGCACACCAATTTAATCTCTCTTCATAACTGGTTGCTTTTCTGAAGGGGTTTATCCTTGATGAGTCAAACCCTTCCTGTAAAGCTAAAAAATCAGAGTAATGCGTTATATGAAATAATATATTATTTGCATCTCTAGGCTTTCTTGCCTTCCAATACAATCCAAGTTCGTCATCCATTTTATCGTAATCGATTGTTCCTACTAATAGTGCTTTAGTAAAACCTTTTAATAATAAAGTTGAGTTTTCAAAGTTTGGTACGACATCAATATATGTGAGTAGGAGCTTTAAAGAAAATATAGAGCGCTCTTTCCATGACTCACTTTTAGAGCTGTACCAAGCAAGATATCTTATATGTGATATCACGACACCTTTCTCTGTATAAAGAGCTGGTAACTCACAAATACTACCAGCCTCTTTATCATGATACTTTACGTTTATTTTTTGGATGTATGCCATACTTTTTATTATATAGTATATTTACTTTTCCTTAATACTAACTCTTTTCTATCATCTAACAAGTATTAAAGTAGTGATTTTAGTATATATTTGGGTGGGGTTATAATATCAGTATAATAAGCGTTTACTGCGCCAAATTGACCGCCGGGTACGCTACTTACGCAAGCGCATACCTGATTTAAAAATTATTGACTACTCTCCCGTGCAAGATGGAAAAGTATTTTTTGGTGCATGGGTTGAAATTGAAAACGAAGAAGGTGAAGTTAAAAAGTTCAGAATTGTAGGTCCTGATGAAATTTACGACCGTAAAGATTACATATCAATAGACTCACCTATGGCGCGTGCGTTGATTAAAAAACAAGTGGACGACGAATTTGAAGTGACCACTCCTCAGGGAAAAAAGCAGTGGTATGTAAACAGTATCGATTACCAAAAAAAGAAATAAAAAGTTTTGATTCAGATCATGTTAACTTTTGATTGTGTAAATTAAAGCAATAAGCTATAACTGAATTATTCAAGTTGATTTGTTTAATTTGAAAGCAGTTAATTAAGGTCGTGATTATGTCAAACATAGTACAGCGCATATTTAGTAATGCCGTATTGTTTGCACTTTTAATGAGTGTAAGTTTGACCCTGCATGCCAGCAACACTGACGTAAACCTTGATAACGCTAAACTATCTAATCACTTTATTACTTGTGATATTCCTGACCAAGCAAACCTCGATTTTGACGTGGACTCTCACGTTAACACTATTACCTATAGGTCGCCTCAACCACTTCCTAATGTCGTAGATTCTTTTTATAAGAGCACTAATCTAAACAGACCTTTTAGCACTGCATACCAACGCGGACCACCTAGCTATTTAATTTAATTCATTATTTTACAACTTAATTAAATTTTATAACTACTAAGGTGACTACTATGTCTAACTTTAAAGAATTACGTACCCAAAATATTTCTCATGGCGTTATTGCTAGCACATTTGCAGATGATCAACCATTAATCGATTTATCTTCTCCAGCGCTAAAAATGGTGAATAACTTTACTCAAAAAACACCTATTCGTGCAGAGCATGGAACAACGATTACAGATGCGCTTAAACAAGTAAGTGCACAACAATCTGACTTTGTTTTAGTAACAGACGAACACCAAAAATTAATTGGCCTAGTTTCTAGCGCCGATTTACAAAGCTCTAAAATTACTATTATTGCAGAGCGCTTAAATATGCAACGAAGCGAAGTAAGCTTACGTGACATTATGACACCAGTTAGCCGCCTTACAGGTGTAAGTATGCAAAGCTTAAGCTACGCATGCATTGGTGATGCGCTGCAAACGATGGAGCATCAGGGCACAATGTTTTTATTAGTTACAACAGCGAGTAACGAAATTTGTGGTTTAATTTCAGCTCGCCAAATAGCTAAAACATTACATATTCCTGTACATATCTCACCTATTGCTCACTCTTTCAGTGAGGTATTAGAAAACATTGAGCACCCTCACTAGGGCGCTCTTTTAGTTGAATTGATTTGCTCCCGACCCAACCATCTTAAAGCAAGTAAAATAGCTTGCTTTAAGAGCTTTTCATTACTACCTCCTGTGATATTATTCAAGCAATTAACAGCGCCAGTAACACGCTTCTGGTCTTATTTTATTGTATAAAAAGGTTTTTGCATGAGCGATATCTCTGCACGTTTAGCCGGTGAGTTAAACGCACAGCAGCAACAGGTTGTTGCTGCAACAAAGTTACTTGATGAAGGCGCAACTGTTCCTTTTATTGCCCGCTACAGAAAAGAAGTTACAGGCGGCCTAGACGACACCCAATTACGCCTTTTAGAGCAGCGTTTATCGTATTTACGTGAACTAGAAGAGCGCCGTAGTTTTATTTTATCGACAATCGAATCGCAAAATAAACTAACGCCAGAGCTAAGTGCCGATATAACTAATGCACAAAGTAAAACAGAACTTGAAGATTTATACCTACCATATAAAGCTAAGCGCCGCACTAAAGGCCAAATAGCAATTGAAGCTGGTTTAGAGCCTCTTGCAGATGCACTATTTAAAGATGCTAACCTTGACCCAGAGCAACAAGCACAGCAGTTTGTAAGTGCTGAAAAAGGTTTTGCAGATACAAAAGCGGTACTTGAAGGCGCTAAATTCATCTTAATGGAACGCTTTGCTGAAGACGCAAAATTACTTGCTAAATTTAGAAGCCACATTAGCCAAAATGGCGCAATTGAAAGTACTGTGATTAAAGGCCAAGAGCAAGCCGGTGCAAAATACCGTGATTACTTTGAGCATCAAGAACTTCTTAAAAAAGTACCTTCTCACCGTGCGCTTGCAATGCTTAGAGCCCGAAATGAAGGTGTACTTCAGTTAAATATAAACCCAGAGCCTAGTGCTGAAAATTCAGCACAATTATGTGCAAACATGATTGCTGAGCATTACCGTTTAGATATTAAATATAAAGCGGCAAGTCCTTGGTTATTAAACGTTGTTCAATGGGCGTGGAAAGTTAAGCTAGGGTTACACCTAGAGAATGAGTTTTTTGCAGCAATGCGCGAAAAAGCAGAAGCCGGTGCAATCGATGTATTTGCTAAAAACTTAAAAGATTTATTAATGGCTGCACCTGCAGGCCCTCGTACTACTTTAGGTCTTGATCCAGGCCTTCGTACTGGCTGTAAGATTGCCGTTGTTGATAGCACAGGTAAATTACTAGCTACACAAACTATTTTCCCTCATGCACCACAAAATCATTGGGATAAATCAGTGCGTACGTTAGAGCAACTTTGCCGTCAGCATAAAGTTGAGCTAATTGCGATTGGTAACGGTACTGCATCACGCGAATCAGATAAGTTGGTTGCTGAGCTTATCAAAGCAAACAGCGAACTTAAACTTAGTAAAATTATGGTTAGCGAAGCAGGTGCATCGGTTTACTCAGCTTCTGAATTTGCAGCTAATGAATTTCCAGATTTAGATGTTTCTATACGAGGGGCTGTCTCTATTGCGCGCCGCCTCCAAGATCCACTTGCTGAACTTGTTAAAATTGAGCCAAAATCAATTGGTGTTGGCCAATACCAACATGATGTATCGCAAAGCCAATTAGGCCAGAGCCTTATTTCAGTAGTTGAAGACTGTGTAAACTCAGTAGGCGTAGATTTAAATATGGCCTCGGTACCGTTACTTACACGCGTATCTGGTTTAAACAAAACATTAGCGCAAAATATCGTTAATTATCGCGATGCTAACGGCACATTTACTAAACGTAGTGAGCTTAAAAAGGTTGAGCGTTTAGGGCCAAAAGCATTTGAACAAGCGGCTGGTTTTTTACGTATTAACAATGGTAGCGATCCACTAGATAACTCATCAGTACACCCTGAAGCTTATCCTGTTGTTAAACGCATTTGTGAACGCAATAGCTTAGATGTCAGTAACCTAATTGGTAACAGCGACTTTTTAACTAAACTTGCTGCTAACGATTACACTGACGAAAAGTTTGGCTTACCAACCGTTACCGACATTATTACTGAGCTTGATAAACCTGGTCGAGATCCTCGACCTGAATTTAAAACAGCTGAGTTTAAAGCCGGTGTTGAAAAAATTAGTGACCTAAAGCCAGGTATGATTTTAGAAGGTGTGGTTTCAAACGTTGCTAATTTTGGTGCGTTTGTTGATGTAGGTGTTCACCAAGATGGTTTAGTGCATATTTCAGCAATCACGAATAAATTTATATCAGATCCGCGTGAAGTTGTTAAAGCTGGTGATATTGTAAAGGTTAAAGTTGTTGAAGTAGACGCTGCACGTAAACGCATAAGCTTTACTATGCGCTTAGATGACGATATTGACACAAGTAATAAGTCAGCAGCTCCAGCTACGCAAAAGCCACAAGCACGTGCTAATAATTCGCAACCTCGCGCTGCAAAGCCTAAACGTGACAACGGTAATGCGTTAATGGGCAATGCATTTGCCGATGCGTTCGCTAATGCTAAAGTAAAAAAATAATACTTGTACAACTAAGCTAAAACGAAAAAAACCGCGTAAGCGGTTTTTTTGTGGTTATGTTTTGCTAAATTATTAACTTAACGCTGAAAAACTACTTTGGCTCGCTGGCGATGTAGCCATTTGATAAAAGTTAGCAATACGCCCCGCCCGTGCCTCAACATCGGCATCACGTGTTTGCTCATCACTTTTAGCTGTTTTTGTATCGCTGCTTTCATCGCTAGAGAATGACGCTTCAAGTTTACTTTTTGCGTCTTCGTCGTCTTCTTTTTCAGGTTGTGCAAGCTCAGCTTGAGCCGCTGCTAGCTTTTGCGTAGCATCTGCAGCAATAGAGCGATCAGCTCCTGAAGGCTCTGCAGGCGCTAATGCGGCAGCGCGTACCGTTTGCATTTTGTCTATAGTCGCTTGCGGGTCACCCGGAATTTCTGATACATCTATTTGTACTTCTCCGCCAACTGCGTAGTTAGTACCATCTGGGCCACGTTGGTATTCATAGCTTGGCGAGCCAGCATATTGCCCGCCTACAGAAGCGTGTGCTTGTTCGTGTATTCGTACTTCAGTATCCCGTGCTTTTAGCTCTGTAATTTGTTGTTGTTCTTGTTCTAATTGCAGCTCTTCTTGCTCAGATTCTTTTTTCTCGATTGCTTCACTTTCTTGCTCAGTGCCCTCTGGATTTTCTGGGTTTCCATCGCGCTGCTGAACTGACTTTTCGTCTGCTATTTTTCCCGTTGCGTTATACGTCGCACCATCGCTACTGCCTGGCAATTTTGCTTTTTCAGCATCACTTTGCGCTTTGGTTTCTGTATTACTTGCGCTACTAGATGCGGGAGCCGGAATAACTTCGCGTAGTTGGTTGTCACGCCGTGCGGTTTCCGTATAAACATTTGCGGTGTTTATATTGATAGACGGAAATGGCGTGACAATATTCATAATACTAAACTTTAATATCGATTAACGTGCCAAGTACATCATCGGCCGTTTGAATTGATTGCGTGTTTGCCTTGGCATTAAATTCTTCAACTTTTAAGTTAACAAGCGCTTCATCAACACGAGCTGGTTGTGCTACTGGTGCAGTAATCGCCTCTTCAGGGCGTGCTGCCGTAAGCTGACGTTGCTGCGCTAATTGCGCGTCATCTTGTTGTTCTATACTGGCACGGTTAATCTCAGCACTGGCTTTTTCAATACCTTGGCTAGCTCGGTTAAACCCTTCTATACCACTATTAAATACTGATCCGATTGGCATATTAAAACCTCCACCAAATAAACATTGTTTAATTATCGCTCAGGTTCTGCTCAAAATAAAGCTTTAAACAGCGCTATTCTTAGCTCTATTTTAAAGCATTGATTTAACGACAGATAAAAACTCACTTTTATGAGAAATAAATGGTGCATGAGATGCTTTATCTAGTACTTCATATTCAAACTCAGTATTTAGTGCTGACATTTTGCTAATTGCTTTATAAGGTACTAAAGCATCAAGCCGGCCAAATACTCCTCTAATAGGGACTGGGCAATGAGTAAATAAGTCACGTAAATCGTCGTTTTGTAAAATATCTAAACCAGCACTCAGGGCATCGCTTTGGGGTGCGCGGTACTGATTTAGCAATTGTTTAAGCTGCTTTATATCATCGCGCGCCGACTCGCTACCCATTGCTTGAATAGCTAAGAAGCGCTCTATTGTTTTTTCTCGATGATTAACTAACTGCTCTTTAAACTGCGCCAATACATTCGCTTTTATTCCAGGCCAGTTATCTGCCTCAGCAAAAAAAGGAGTCGATGCTATTAAAATAACCTTAGATACTTTTTCAGGCCAATGCTTAGCAATATAAAGTGCAAGTAAACCACCTAACGACCACCCCATTAAAATGCTCTTCGGCTTTAATTGCTTACTTAAAATTTCTGCTGCATCATGCAAAGTATAAGGGCTTGGGCATACATCGCTATTACCAAACCCAGGTAGGTCAAGGCTACGTACATTTCCTGAATATAAAAACTCAAGTTCTGGCTGTACTAACTGCCATACGCCCTGATTCATTCCCCAACCATGTAATAACACTAACTCATTTTGCATATTTGCTTAACCTTTACCAAACTTAGGCTCATCATAACGTTTAGAAAGGCGATTGCAATGCAAGGAGCGAGTCAGTGAAACAAGCCGTTTTAAATTGGTTATTTCCCTCTTATTGCGTGCAGTGTCAAAGCTCGATTACGACCTCTTTAGGGCTATGTGATTATTGCCTTGAAGATTTACCATTGTTTGATTTTAGTAAGCATACGAGTTTATTGCATCGACCTGATATTATTGAGATGTTTCCTAATTGCGAGTTTGATAAATTATTTGCATGCGCTTTTTATCAACCTCCCTTTGAGCATTGGCTTAAAAGGCTAAAATTTAATAATCAAATTCATTATAAAAAGGCATTGCAGCAAATTATACAAAAACAGTTAACGCAGTTTTTTGAGCAAAGCCCTAACTTGCCAGATACCTTTATTATTTTACCTCTTCATAAAAGCCGCTTTATTACTCGCGGATTTAATCAGGTAAGCCAAGTATGGCAACCCTGTTTAGCTAATTACGCCCCACTAAGTAATGTTCTTATTCGCGATAAAAAAACACAAGCTCAGTCGGAGCTATCCCAAGCAAAGCGTATAAGAAACTTAAAAAATGCCTTTATTTGTACACAAGACATGGCAGGTAAAACAGTCGCTATTGTTGATGATGTGATGACGACAGGGGCAACATTAAACGCAGCTACTAGTGCACTAAAACAAGCAGGCGCTAAACAAGTGTGGGCTTTTACAACTTGCTTAACGCCTATTTAATTATTAAAAAGTATTAAACCAATCCGCAATAATACTTAATCATTTTGCGGGGCTAAACGTGTCGCTACCTGTGTTAAAAAATTCTCATTTACGACTGCATGGATGCAGAAGGTAGAGCAATCCAGGAGCAATTGCCGAGAACAACTAATTAGCGAATTTTTTGCCTAGCTATCAACACGTTTTTCCATCCTCAAAATAGATTACTTAATTAAGCTAATTGGTATTATTCGCCATTTGCACGAAACGTATGACCAAAAAATAACGCATTGCTTAGTAGTCGACTAGTCCCATACCAGTAACCCCTAAATACAGGATCGTCGGTCATGCCTATTACTGTACCTAGTCCATATGAGTGCGCAATTAAGCCAGCACCACCAGCAACTTGCTCAACATTAACAGCATCGGTAAAACCCGCTAACAATGGCTTTTTAGTATAGGTAAGTACATTTACAAACGGTGCATCGGAAGCTTCTAGCAACCAAGTACTGTTTTTGAATACGGGCAATGTATTGCGTTTAAGTGAAAATGTAAGTGGGTGAGTTAAATCTACATTAGTATTAAAAATAGCTCCTGCAATGCGTTGACGTCCTGCTAAATGGTCCTTATCGCCATAACTTAAACCTGTCGTTTTAAATGCACTCGCTACATCTTGTCTTGATAGATAGCTTGCTTTGAGTAATTGCTGATCAGCTAAAAATTTAGCTCCGCCTTTGTGACCCCAAATAACGCCGCCTTTTCTTACCCAGCTTTTTATAGCCACTTTGTCGGTATCAGATAAGCTGTTGTAGTTACCATGAGCAAGTACTATATGGCTGTAATTACTGAGTTCAATAGAGTTTAAACGCTCCATTTCAACAATTGTTGGCGCAACACCTACAAAGCGATCGAGGTAATACCATACTTCCCCAGCTTCGTACTGGCTTACGCCTTTACCACCTACCAATAATACTTTTGGCTCGCTAACAACCGCCATTGTACGAGACCCTAAATCGGCTCCTTTGCTTGTAAGACCTGAGTTAATAGGCTTGATTGCAATTCCAAACTCGTTTTGTGCTTTATTTAATATTCCAACCCAATCATTATTCGTTTGTAAGCCTGCTGGCACAATAATACTACCAGCATCAAAGCTTACTTCACTTGAGTTTGATTTGGCTGTTAATGGGCTTAGCGCTACACGCGCTTTAATACCTTGCTTTAAAAGGCTGTTTAGCATTTTAGGTGCTAGGTAATCATCCCACGAAAAGCCAAACGCATAGCCTTGCTCAAGTGAAGCAAAAGAAGGTTTTACCGCTTTTTGCCACGGTGTACTTGCAACCTCTAAACCCCAACTGCTTTTTACTTTTGCAAAAGGTAAGTTAAACGCATGCGCTAAAGTCCAGCCAGATACGTCATAAAAGGTGTTATCAGCAAAATTTTTTTGCTCGCTAAAAATAGCTTTTATTAGGCGGTACTGTGGCTGGGCTAAGGGCACAAAGTAGCTATTGGTTGTATAGTTGTTGCCATTTGCCTTGAGTGATTTAGTAAGCGAAAAAGCATCTATTTGATGCTGTTTCAACAACCCTAAAAAATCTTTAATACGAGTGTTGTCATCCGCGCCCTCAATAACATAACCTTCAAAGCTTTCATCACTGGCTAAATCAGTAGCTTGATTATAAAACTTAGCTTGGTAATCAAGTAATGCTTGGCGGTTATCAACAGCGGCTTTAAAGGTAGATAAACTCGTTAATAGTTGATTTTTAATAGTAAAGGGAAAGCTCAAAGGTCCATTTATAGTGTCTTGGATATGCCCGCGAGAACTTGCTTGCTCAAATAAAATACCTACACCACCATTTACATCGGGATAGGTTGAACCTTTACCGTAATAGAAGTCGTCAAAGCTTTCTTCAGTAAAGTACAGTGCGTTGTTTTCATCTAACGTTTTTGCGTGATAGTTAGCAATCGCTTTAGTTAACGTTACATTTTCATCCGGTGTTATAGGATGCTTACGACTAGGAATACCTGGCTGAAAAAAGTAACTGCTGTTTGGTCCCATTTCATGAAAATCGGTTAAGACATTTGGTTTCCACTGATGAAATTTAGCAATACGCGCGCGCGATTCAGGGTGTTGTAGTAATAACCAGTCACGATTTAAATCAAACCAGTAATGATTGGTACGACTACTTGGCCAGCTTTCAACATGTTCACGGGTTTTAGGGTCGCTTGATAAGTTCATACCTCGGTTACTGTTTGCCCAATTAGCAAAGCGCGCTAAGCCATCTGGGTTAAGTGAAGGATCGAGTAAAATAACCGTGTTGTTTAATAGCTCATCTATTTCAGCACCTTGTGCAGCAGCTAAGTAATATGCCACCAGCAAAGATGAGTTACTACCTGATGACTCATTACCATGCACACTATACCCCATCCATACAACGGCAGGCTGCTTTGTAGAATTAGCATCTGATCCATCGTTACTTAAGCGTGCTAAGTGAGCTTGGCGTGTCTGCTCTATGCTTGATAACTTATCAGCTGCTGTAATTGTTAGCATGACAAGGGGGCGTTGTTCATGTGTGCGGCCAATCACTTCAAAATTTATACGGTCGCTTTTATCAGCAAGTATTTCCATATAACGTACGAGCTGATCGTGTCTCACGTGCCACTCTCCTACTTCGTAACCGAGTACTTGCTCAGGAGTAGGAATTGAAGGGTCAAATTTTACATCTTGTTCAAAATAATACGAAAGTGGCTTAGCTACACTTGAAAAGCTAAGCAACACCACCATTAATGTTAATACCAAACGCATATAAATCACTCAAAAAATGTTCGTTGTTTGCACGCTACCATTGCTTAAAATAGATGCCAACTTTTTACGCTCAACACTAGCCGCAACACGATGAGCGGAGTATGATACGCAGTATCCGAGTAATTTAGTCAAGTATAGATGGTTTTATGATTTCTATTTCCGAAACAGCGCAAGCGCATTTTGCTAAACTATTAGCAGATCAATCACAACAAACCAATATTCGTGTGTTTGTTGTAAACCCTGGTTCATCACAAGCGGAATGTGGTGTGTCTTATTGTCCAGAAGACGCTGTAGAAGCGAGCGATATTCGCCTAAACTTTAACGGTTTTGATGCCGTTGTAGATGCAGAAAGTGCTCCATTTTTAGAAGAAGCTGAAATCGATTTTGTTACCGACAAAATGGGTACTCAGTTAACGCTAAAAGCACCAAATGCAAAGGCGCGTAAAATAGGTGACGATGCATCGTTAAACGAACGTGTACAGCACATGCTAGAAACCGAAGTAAATCCACAACTTGCTAACCACGGTGGTCAAGTAAGCCTTGTTGAGATTACAGCTGCAGGTATAGCTATACTTCAGTTTGGTGGTGGTTGTAATGGTTGTTCTATGATCGATGTAACACTAAAAGAAGGCATTGAAAAAGAAATGATAGCTAAGTTTGAAGAAATCACCGGTGTTGCTGATATAACAGAACACGAAGCGGGCGATCACTCTTACTATTAGGCCTTGTAAATGCTAAAGCAGCTTATCTATCGCTTAGGGAGCAATCCTAAGCTGAGCTTAAAGCGCTTTTTTCGCGGCTTAGCACTGTTTGTGCTAGCCGTGATATTCATATCTATTGGGTATTACACCCACTACAGCTTACAAATAATTGGCGTTATAATTTTACTCCCCGCATTATTTTTTGCCGGTTGGGGCTACTGCGGTATTTTTGCCAATCGTTTTTCACAAGTTTTAAAAGATATGGGCCCTAAACACCATGACCCCGATCTCTGGAAATAAACCATTTATTTAATCTAATAGCTGATTATTTATTTTTAAGTGGTGATATTTAATTATTAATGTAACCCCGCGCATTAACATAAAACAGCTCATAGCCAGCCATAACCCGTTATTTTGCAAGTCTATAAACACCCAAAACACACCAAAAAAGCCAACTCCAGCTGAAAGTATCATACTGTTACGCATGTTCTTTGCTCGCGTAAGCCCTACAAAAACACCATCAAACAAAAAGCAACTCATGGCCAAAATTGGTAATACTACTATCCATGGTAAATAATGCGTTGCCTCTTGAATAACCTCTGGCACATTGGTTAAAAGCTTGATTATGGTGTTGCCAAATAATGCAAAAAATAGGCTATATAACACACCAAAAAGCATACCCCAAAATACGCTTATTTTAACCCACAGCTCTATGCTTTTAACACTTCCTTGGCCTTTCGCTTGCCCTACTTTTGCCTCAGAGGCGTAAGCAACGCCATCAAGAGCAAAGCTCACCAACATTAAAAAATTAAGTAAGACAGCATTAGCAGCTAATGTGGTTTCGCCTATACGCGCCGCGTAAAATGTCATAAAACTAAAGCATAATTGCAGTATTAAAGAGCGAATAAATATATCTCTATTCAAACTCAATAATTCAGCCATTTTGCTAATACTCAACCAATTCGGTACATTTAGATCAATGTCTTGTTTTTTAGCTAGTTTAGCCACTAAAAACAGTGCAAATACTAGTGCTGTATAGTCAGCAATAAGTGACGCCCATGCAGCGCCTGCAACTGCCCAATCTAAATAAACAACAAAATAAATATCGAGCACTATATTAACGATATTAGTGACGAGTAATAAATAAAATGGACCTCGACCATAATGCACACCAAGCATCCAACCCAGTAACACTAAATTACATAATGCTGCTGGAGCACTAAAAATACGAATGCTAAAATACTGATAAGCTTGGTTAAGTACGTCGCCATTGGCTGCGGAGAGGTAAGCAATAGCGTGCTTTATTAATGGGGATAACACAATTAATAGCACGGCCACTGCGCTTGCAAGCAATAGGCTTCGTTTAAGTAAAGCGGCAAGTTGGGTTAAATCGTTTTTTCCGTATGCTTGTGCCACGAGTCCCGTGGTGCTCATTCTTAAAAAACCAGCAAGCCAAAATAAAATAGATATAACTGCAGAGCCAAGGGCAATTCCAGCTAAGTAATGAGCGCTTCCTAAGTGCCCAATTACAGCAGTATCAACAATTCCTAACAACGGCACTGTGATATTTGATAGTATCATCGGACCCGCTAACAACAGCAAGCTTTTATGGTGTGCCTTATTATGTATAAGAAATTGTTTCATTTAGTGTTATTTATCCTCATTAGTGTATCTGTACGGGCTCAAGCAGCCATTATTTTACAGTATCATCATGTTAGTGAAACCCTACCCGCTGTCACGAGCGTTAGCGCCAATACATTTACGGAGCACTTAAGCTATTTAAAAGAGCACAACTTTAACGTTATTCCTCTTAATGAGTTAATTAGCGCGCTTCAACAAGGTGAAACTTTACCTGATAAAACTCTCGCCATCACCTTTGATGATGGCTATAACAATAACTATGAACAAGCCGCACCTATTTTAGAAAAGTTTGGCTACCCATACACTATCTTTGTAAATCCTAAATTAATAGACGAAGGTATGAGTTACGTAATGGGGTGGGATAAGCTCAAAGAATTATCTAAAAAAGGGGCATTAATAGCCAATCATAGCGGACAACATGATTACTTACACCTTAAGCTTGAAAACGAAACCGATGCACAATGGCAATCACGTATTAAGCAAGATATTCTTAACTCTCAAAAGCGCATAAAAGAAGAAATAGGCCACGACTATAAATACTTAGCATACCCGTATGGTGAGTTTAATAACGAGCTGCAAGCACTCGTGACAGAGCTTGGTTTTGTGGGTATTGGCCAGCACTCAGGCGCTGTAAATAAAGATTCTAATTTTAGCCGCTTGCCGCGTTTTCCTGCATCAGGCTTTTACAGCAAGCTAGAAACCCTTATTACTAAGCTCAACTCACGCGCGTTTAATATCACCAATTTAACTTATCAAGATAGCGTTACACAGCAAAATCCACCCACGCTCACAATGGAATTTAAGATGGGTGATTTTCATAAGAGCCAATTTGCCTGTTATGTATCAAGCGTAGGCCAAGCAGATTTAAAATGGATAACTAAAAATACTGTCGAAATCACCTCACCAAAGGTGCTTAATAAAGGGCGTTCTCGTTTTAATTGCACGGCCCCTTCTATTTCAAGCCCTGGTGATTACTTTTGGTTTTCGCAGCCTTGGGTAATTGAAGCATCTAAACCTTAACGGCCTGATGTAAAAGCCGCTGGGTTATTTTATCCAGCGCAACTATCTCGTCAGCTGCATTTAGCTCAGCAGCTGCTTTAGGCATACCCCATACCACAGACGAATACTCATCTTGAGCCAAGGTATGTGCTCCGTTTTGTTTTAGTGCAAGTAAACCTTTTGCGCCATCACTCCCCATTCCTGTTAGTATGGCTGCAACTACGTTTTTAGCCCCAGTTTCAACTAATGAGTTAAACAACACATCTACCGCAGGTTTATGTCTGTTCACCGGCTCGCCATCATCAAGCTGGCAATACAAGCTAACACCTCGTTTTTTAATACTTAAATGAAACCCACCCGGTGCTATATAAGCCCAGCCTGCGCTAAGCTTATCGCCATGTTCAGCTTCTTTCACATTTATCGTGCATGTACGATTCATTCGCTCAGCAAATGAAGCGCTAAACACAGGAGGAATATGCTGAGTAATTACAATTGGCGGGCAATTTTGTGGCATTTTAATAAGCACTTCTTTTATAGCCTCAGTCCCCCCCGTTGAAGCACCTATCGCTATTACTTTATTAAGTAAAAACTGAGAATGAGTATTAATAGGCTCATTTGTGACGACCGTTTTTTTATAGCTTCTTACTCTTGCTCCAGCAGCTATTCGCACCTTTTGTTGGACAAGTGATGCATATTGGCTCAATTGCTCTCTTACGTTATTAGTAGGCTTAGCTATAAAATCAACAGCCCCTAATTCGAGCGCTTCTAGTGTGATAGGAGAGCCTTTTTGTGTCAGTGTTGAAATCATCACTACTGGCATTGGTCTTAATCGCATTAAGTTTTTTAAAAAACTAATACCATCCATTTTTGGCATTTCTACGTCGAGCGTTAATACATCAGGACTGAGTTTTTTTATCATTTCGCGAGCTTCGTAGGGATCCTCAGCACTCCCCACTACTGTAATGTCTTTAGCTTGTTGTAATATTTCAGTGAGTAAACGCCTAATTAAAGGGGAGTCGTCAATTATTAATACTTTAATCATGCATACTCCTAAAACAGCTCTATATCGGTTACTACTTCTTGCTTTTTAAGGTTTTGTAAGTAACGGACTTCGCGTTTTTCAATCGTATTATTATGTAGGTTTTTAAGTTTTTTCATATGAACTTTACCAGTGTTCGGGTGAAAAAATATTTTTCGCGGCCACGGCCCCCCCATATCATGGGCAACTAGATTTAATGCCTCTTCTTTAATATACGCTGCTGCAAAACTAATATTACCCAGCCCTATATCAGTCATCGCACTAATAATTTTCCCCCCGCCAAAAAGTTTTACTTTTAGGTTACACCGAGACGCGCCATTTTTTAAAACTTCGTTTATAAGATACTCCATAGCCCAATTACCGTACCGACAACTTAAACTATGCGCATTTTTAAGTTCTACTCCCTTTTGAATTGGTAACATAAAGTGATTCATCCCGCCAATACCAAGTACTTCATCGTATACACAAGCCGCAATACACGAACCCAGAACTGTAGAGATCAGTTCATTATTTTTAGAAACATAAAACTCACCCGGAAGTACTTTAGCAACAACGCTACCTCGGCCCGAATCCCAATATCGTTTAATATGTTCAAAGTTAGGTAATACCGGCCTGAACTCAGCGTGCATTTTGTCCCTTTTGGTACATAGTTTTCCCTAAGTTTTTGAATTGCGAATGCTCTTTACCCATACTTTCTGAGTGACCTAAAAACAAATAACCTTGTTCATTTAATATATTGGCGTAACGCTTAAAAAGCTGATCTTTTGTTTCTTTATCAAAGTAAATAACAACATTACGACATAAAATAAGATCAAATGATCCTTTCATTGGCCAGTCTTGTAATAAGTTTAAACGCTTGAAAGAAATAGACTCTTTTAGTTTATCTCTAACTTTATAATTTTCACCGTCTTTGCTTTTTAAAAACCAACGCTTAAGTTGCACGTCATCTAAGCCATTAACATTCGCTGCGGTGTAAATACCTTTTTGTGCTTTTGCCAATACATTAGAATCTAAATCGGTTGCTAGTATTTTTACATCCCAATTGCTCGGAAATGCGTTATTTAAAGTCATCGCCAAACTGTAAGGCTCTTCCCCTGTGGAGCAACCTGCAGACCATATTCTTACTCGCTTACTGTTTTTATTTGCCTTTAAAAGAGCAGGTACAAGCTCAGATTTTATAAATTCAAAGTGATGTATTTCACGAAAAAAAGACGTTAAGTTCGTTGTTATTGCATTAATAAAGGCATCAAATTCCTGATCTTTATGGCTATTTAAATACTCTAAGTAAGCTTTAAAATCAGTTAATTTACGCTCCCTAATACGTCTTGCTAAGCGTGAATAAACCATCTCTCGCTTATGATCCCCTAATACAATTCCACATGCGCTGTAAACTAAACTGGCAATTTCCTTAAAGTCGCGGTCGGTACACAAAAACTCTTTCATTGTCCGCTCCCAATTAAACCTAACGCTAACAAGTAGTGCCTCGCTGTAACTATTTATTAGACGAGGCATAAAAAGGCTAAATATTAAAACTCTTCCCACTCATCAGCTGAGTCTACAAAGTTATCGCCCCTTGGCTTATTACTCACAAAACGACTTTGCGGCTTATGAGATAGTTCAGGGGTTCGCATAGTTGATGACATCATTGTCATCTCTTGCTGATCTACTGAGAAAAAGTTAAGTAATCGGCGCATCTCATTAGCTTGCTCAGCCATAGACTCACCAGCAGCAGAGGCTTGCTCTACTAGAGCGGCATTTTGTTGCGTCATTTCGTCCATTTGAGAAATAGCTTTGTTAACTTGCTCAATACCCGCACTTTGTTCTTCAGATGCCTCCGTAATATCAGAAATCATTTGCGTCACTCTTTGCACCGACACAACAATCTCTTTAAGTGTAGCGCCCGACTCATTAACTAATTGAGAGCCATCAGCTACTTTGCCTACACTATCTCGTATTAACTCTTTAATTTCTTTCGCTGCGCCCGCAGAGCGCTGCGCTAAGTTACGAACCTCACCTGCAACAACCGCAAAGCCTCGACCTTGCTCACCCGCTCTTGCTGCCTCTACAGCGGCATTAAGCGCTAATAAATTCGTTTGAAACGCGATTTCATCTATTACACCGATAATATCTGCAATTTTTTTGCTCGACTCATTAATTGCCGACATGCTCGTAACTGCTCTATTAACAACTTCACCACCTTGAATCGCTTTTTCACAGGTTTCTTCTGCCAAGTCGTTTGCTACTTTTGCGTTATCAGCATTTTGACGAACGGTACTGGTCATTTCCTCCATACTTGAAGCTGTTTCTTCAAGTGACGAGGCTTGCTCTTCTGTACGTTGGCTTAAATCAGCATTACCTTGAGAAATTTCTTCTGCACCACTGGCTACTAACGTTGCCGATGAATTTATGCGATTAATCACTTCTGTTAATTTATCTGCCGTAGCATTTGCGTCGCGTTTAAGTTTATCAAATGAACCTTTGTATTCTTTTTCAATACGTTTTGATAAATCACCACTTGCCATCGCATCGAGCATATTGCCAGTGTCGGCAACGGCATCATCAACTATTTTAACTAAGCTATTTAATCCTTGAGCCAAACGTAAAAAGAACCCTTCCTTCCCGTCTTCTGCAACTCTTGTATCTAATTCGCCATTACCTGCAGCACCAATAAGCTCAGCGATTTCTTTTTCAAGCGCAACTTCATTGGTTCTATCTTCCCACTCAACAATGGTGCCTAAATGCTTTCCGTCTTGACTGATCCAAGGTGAAGCAATCAAGGTAAAAGTGACACCTGCTAACAGTAGCTCGGCTTTATAGGGCTTATCTAGGTTTTTTAATAAATCACGTTGATGATTAGGGTGCTTATGAAAATCATCAACACAGGTGCCAATTAAATTATCAACAGAAAAGCTTGGCAATACGGTTTGTAATTCTTTTTCGCGGACTTTTAGCATTTGCTGAACACGGTCGTTCACAAATACTATTTTAAGGTTTTCATCAGCAATCATTACGTTTGCTTGGCAAACTTTAAGCGCATTTGCTAAATCGGCTGCTTTGCGAGATGCCTTTTCAAGCTCTTTTTGTTCAGTTATATCAGATGCATATTTAATCACTTTAAACGGCTTGCCGTTCATATCATAAATTGGATTATAAGATGCTTGAATCCAAACCTCCTGACCCTGCTTTCCTATTCTTAAATATTCCCCTGAATCAAATTCACCGCGACCTAGTTTGGCCCAAAATTCTTTATATTCGATACTATTTGCATGTTCGGGATCAATAAAAAGCCTATGGTGCTGGCCTTTAATCTCGCTAAGTTGATAGCCAAGCGCATTTAAAAAGTTAGCATTGGCATCAATAATAGTGCCATCTAAATTAAATTCGATAACCGCTTGAGATTTACTTATAGCACTAATTTGCCCTGAAGCTTCTGCTGTTATTAACTTTTGCTCAGTCACGTCGGTGGCAAACTTAACTACTTTTAATACTTGCCCTTGCTCATCAACAATTGGGTTATAAGTTGCTTGGATCCATACCTCAGTTCCACCATTAGCATTACGCTTAAACTCATCTGAGATAAACTCGCCATTACGCAGGCGTTGCCAAAAGTTTTTATAATCGTTGCCCTGAGCTTCATCTGGGTCAACAAACATCGAGTGATGCTGACCTTGAACCTCCTCAAGACGATAGCCCATCGCGTTTAGAAAATTCATATTTGCAGTAATTATTTTTCCGTTAGGTTCAAATTCAATCACCGCTAATGATTTATTCAATGCGTCTACAATTAAATCATTACTTGATTTTGACTGCTTTGGATTACTAAACCATCCCATGCTCATCACCACCTTTAAGTTTATTATTCATTTAGTTTCTATTTGCTAAATATTCATTGTTTTTTGCAGGTCAATTAGCGCTACCATTTTTTCACCAACATTCACCAACCCAGCTACATATTCACAATTACTCGATTCAGACAAACTAGGAACCGCTTTCGCATCTTGCTCCGCAATACTGTAAACATCAGAGACGGCATCAACAGCAACACCTATAATTTTACTACCTAGTTCAAATTCTATTTTGACAACGATAACCACCGTTAATGGTCCATAGTCGACACTTGGTAATCCAAAACGCAACCGTAAATCAATAATTGGCACTATTGTTCCGCGTAAATTAATAACGCCTTTTACAAATTCAGGTGCATTGGGCAGTACTGTAATTTCTTCCCAACTGCGAATTTCTTGTACTGTTAAAATATCAACGCCATATTCTTCATCAGCCATAATAAAAGTTAAAAACTGTTTTACACCTTGCTGTTGCTGAAGATTTAATTGGTTACTTAACTGGCTTTGATCTGAGCTCATAACGCCTCCAAAGTGGCTTGCGTTTCAATAGTTAGTTCTTGGCTACCTGGCTTTTTTAAGCCTGAGAGCTTTATTAAGCCGCTAATGTCCACAATCAGCGATACACGCCCATCTCCTAAAATGGTAGCACCCGATACGCCATCCACTTTATGGTAGTTTGCCTCTAAACTTTTAATAACAACCTGCTGTTGAGACAGTAAATCATCAACTAATAAACCCACCTTTTGGTTATCTGTTTCTACAACAACAAGCAGCGTTTTATCGAGTGATTCAATAGCATTTTTATGATTAAAAATATCGTAGAGTCTTAATATAGGAATGTATTCGTCTCGAAGCCTCAATACATCAAGGCTTTTACCCACTCGACTCACTTTTGCAATATCAATTTGCAGTGACTCCACAATAGAAATGAGCGGAATAATATAAGTATGCTGAGCCACCTTAACTAATTGCCCATCTAAAATAGCGAGAGTAAGGGGTAATCTAATAGTAAACGTAGAACCAACACCGGGCGCTGAGGTTACTTCCACTGAGCCATTTAATGATTGGATATTTCGCTTAACAACATCCATCCCAACTCCACGACCAGATAAGTCACTTACCTCATCCATTGTCGAAAAGCCGGGCATAAAAATAAGCTCATTTATTTCATCGTCACTGAGATGGTTATCAGCTGAGATTAATTCGTTAGCGATGGCTTTTTCTTTTATTTTTTTTGTATTTAACCCTTGCCCATCATCCATTATTTCAATAACGATGTTTCCACCCTGATGAAATGCATTTAAGGTTACTGTGCCAACGGGATCTTTACCTGCCGCCAGTCTTTGCTCAACAGTCTCTAACCCATGATCAAGTGAGTTTCTTACTAAATGCACCATAGGGTCAGATATTTTTTCCATTACTGTTTTATCAAGCTCGGTTTGCTCTCCGATCAGCTTTAGCTCAACCTGCTTATTTAGCTTTTGCGCTATATCTCGCACTAATCGAGGAAAACGACTAAATACAAAATTAATTGGGAGCATACGAATACGCATCACATTTTCTTGTAAATCACGCGTATTATGTGCAAGTTGTGCTAAGCCTTCTTGTAGTAAAGTGATTGTGGCTGGTGTGATTTCTTGTTCGCTGAGTTGATTTAGCATGGCTTGTGTAATAACAAGTTCACCTACCATATTTATTAACGAATCAACTTTATCAATACCAACTCGAATGGAGGTAGACTCTGGTGTACTTGCAGGTTTTTTATCTTTATTAGCAACGGGTTGCTTTGGCTTACTAGGTAGCTCAGCTACTTTTATTAAATCGGATGTTTCAAGCTCAACAGCTTTAGATATCTCATCTTGATTAGGTTGTATTGGCTCATCATTGCCAAATAAGCCGCCACATAATTCAACTTTTATATCGGCATCGTCTTCAACCCATTCAAACACTTCTTTTATGGCTTTTTCATCATGGCTAGTGCTTAAAAAAAAGCGCCAATGTAAAAAACATTCATCACTACTTAAATCGGTGATTTCTGGAACTTCATCGTAAAATACTGTGGTTTCTAACTCACCTAGCTCTTCAAGCTCACTGATCATATACAGTGGCTCGTTTCCTGTTTTAAATAAATGATGATGAGGTTTAAAGTCTATTTGATAGGTATTACTACTTGTTTGTTCTTCACAGCTTTGAGGTTTATTCTCATGTGTTTCATTTTTCATTCCAAGTACATGTTCAAATTGTACTTTTAACAAATCTGCTTCGGTTAAATCTGGCTCTTGTTCACCTTGAAGTGCAGCAAGTAAAGCGCGTAAGCAATCCACAGCTTTGAGTAATAAATTAACATGCTCGGTACTAAGTTCTCGTTCACCTTGGCGAATTTGATCTAGTAATGTTTCAAGTACATGAGTAAAGTCAGCAACGGAGCTAAAACCAAATGTCCCACTGCCTCCTTTTATTGAGTGAGCAGCTCTAAAAATAGTGTTGATAGTTTCTAAATCTTCCTCACCTGGCACTAAGTTTAATAGCTCAGCCTCCATGGTATCTAGGCCTTCAAAACTCTCTTCAAAGAAAACTTCAAAAAATTGACTTAAATCTATACTCACACTACGCTCCTTAGCGAATAACTTTTTTAATTACCGCTAGTAGCTGATCGGGATTAAATGGTTTAACAATCCAGCCTGTTGCCCCAGCAGCTTTACCTTCTACTTTTTTTTCTAAACCCGACTCAGTTGTAAGCATCAGTAATGGTGTAAATTTATAACTAGGCAAAGTACGCAGCTCTCGTATTAATGTAATTCCATCCATTATTGGCATGTTTACATCTGAGATCACGGCATCAAAGTCTTGCTGCTTGGCAATAGCGAGAGCTTCACTGCCATCTTTAGCTTCGGTTACATCAAACCCTGCGGTTTTTAATGTAAAGCTCACCATTTGACGCATCGATGCTGAGTCATCAACCGCTAAAATTCTTTTCATATATACCCCTAACTTTTACTTTCGGTTGTTAAGTATTGGCTTAAGCCAAGTTTATTAATTGTATGTGTTAATGCCTCACTACTGCCTACCCAAATGATTTTGTGCTGTATGGTAAGTAGGTGTTTTTGTAAGGCGCATAAAAGTTGAATTGAGGCAGTATCAGCAGAAATTACATCGTTAATATCAAGACAGATATCATCGTTGCTATTGAGTTCGTGCAGTAAATCTTGATGTAGTGTTTCAACTTGCGTAATAGCAAGTTCGCTCGGAAGTTTTAGCATTTAGTAGGTGCATTCCCTGTCAATTCAATTCATAACAAAAGCTTAGCCCTAGTTATTAAAATTGCCATAAAATGCTTAATTAAATTTAAATTGTCGTTAAAAAACAAAAAAAGGAGCCTAAAGCTCCTTTCAAATTGGTAAAAAGTAAAAACTAGTTTTTGTAGTAATCGGCTATTTTTTTAAACTCTTGCGTTAAAATCGTCGCGTTAATTAATGGCACACTACCTTGTTTAAATTCTGGTTTAAAAATAGCTCTAACGGCTCCATTTTGATCAACCATAGCGACCGAAGCACTATGATCAACTGCATATTCTGATTCACTACTATCGCTAATCGCGTAAATTAAACCAAGCTCTCTAACAACAGGAAAAAGGTGTTTATGTTCCCCTGATACAGCTAAAAAGTCAGGATTAAAGTAATCTATATATTGCTTTCGTTTAGCTGGTGTATCGCGTTTTGGATCAACCGATAAAAACCAAATTTGTAGCGGATAATCTGCCTGTAAGTTTTTATAAACAGCATTTAACTTAGCAAGTGTTAATGGACAAATATCTGGACAGCTTGTATAGCCTAAAAATACTAAATTCCACTGTCCTAAAAATTGTTGCTTAGTCACTAATTCACCACGCTGATCATTTAACGTAAAATCAGACAGTGGCTTTGCATTTTCGTAAACTAATGCATCTACATCTGGCGGACTATTTTCATTTGAGCATGCTGATAAAAACAAAACTAAAACAACAATTAATCCAAGCCATAACTGCTTCATAAAGGGAGCCATTTATCTATAAATAAGATTACAAAGAGTACCATTAAATGAATAATCGAAAAACGAAATAAGTCCATTGCAGTCTCATCATTTTCAGCAATTTTTAATTTGACGGCTTTATATATAAACACTGCATTTAATACACACACACCTATTAAATATATTAATCCAGACATACCAATTAAATAAGGCAATACGCAAACAACAGCGAGTAAAACAGAGTAGGCAACGACGCACGTTTTACAAAAGTCGATTCCATGGGTTACTGGTAACATAGGAATTTTAGCGCGTTCATAATCACTTTTTCGTGCTATAGCCAGCGCCCAAAAGTGTGGCGGAGTCCAGGTAAATATTATCATTACAAGTAACCAAGGGGCTGCTGCCATTTGGTTTGTTTCTGACACCCAACCTAATAATGGAGGCATTGCGCCAGCCAACCCACCTATAACAATATTTTGCGGTGTAGCACGCTTTAAAAATGATGTATAAACAAATGCATAACCTACCAATGCAAATAACGTTAATATAGCGGTTAAGGTATTAGCCCACACCATCAGCATAATAAAACCCGCAACCCCAATAACAGCTGCAAAACTAAGCGCATGTGTTTTACTTAAACGCCCTTTAGCCACAGGGCGATGACGAGTCCTTGCCATTTTTGAGTCTATCTCACTATCAACCACATGATTAATAACCGCTGCAGCAGCAGAAAGTAGCCCTATACCTAACAAGCTAATAAACTGTACAGCCATGCCTCGCCCTACATCAGGAGCCAGCGCTAAACCAACCCAAGCTGTTAGTACCAGCATAGCTACCACTTTAAATTTACTAATTGCTAAGTAGTCTTGTAGCAAATTATGAGTACGCGAAATTAGCGATTGAGCATTAACGGGTAGCAGTATTTTTTTATCAATTACAAGTGCCATTATATTTCCCCTTTATGTGCGTGATTTTAGGTAATAACACAACCTAACCATGCTTAATAATAGTATGGCAGCCATCAAGTTATGCGCCAGTGCAACTCCCAACGGAATATGCCAATGTACTAAAATAAGCCCTAAGCTAATTTGGCAAAGCAGGGTAAGCAATACGCTCACCACGCAATTTTTAATTTTTTTAGAGTGCGCTTGGCTGTATATTTTCCACATAATTAGCGCCAGAACGATGCAAGTAACCAGTGCCCAAATGCGGTGTAATAAATGAATAGACATACGCGCTTGCTGCGATAACACACCAAATTCATAATTACTGTGCTCAAGTGGTAATTGAAATACGCTACTCAATGAAAACGGTTGTGCGTAATTACACAATGGCAAACCACTACAATGAGGAGCGGCGTAATTTGCAGCCAGCCAACCACCAAGTGCAATTTGGATAATCAATACACTGAGCGCTACTAAACTTAAACCAAAATAGCGTTTTTCGCCGCTATCACCACCCATAATAGGTTTTGCGGTTAGCCGTAAATATAAAAGCGTTATAAGTGACAAAATACTAAAGCCACCTAATAAGTGCCCCATTACAATAAGCGGCTGAAGGTTCATGGTTACTGTCCACATACCAAGGGCAGCCTGAAACACCACGAGTAGAAGTAAAGCCAAAGGCAATTTAACTGGCGTAGTTGGATATTGGCGCTTTAAAAAAGCCAACACAAATAAACCTAAAATAAGTAAACCTAAAGCACCTGCAAAGTAGCGATGAATCATTTCTTTCCACGCTTTTGCGGTTTCGAACATCATATCGGGGTAGCTTTGAGCTGCTAAGGCTATGTCAGCCTCATGCTTAGGTACCGTTAAAAAGCCATAACAACCAGGCCAATCGGGGCACCCTAATCCTGCATCACTTAATCGGGTGTACGCACCTAAAGCAACTACAATCAAAGCGAGTAATCCTGTTATTAATACTAAGTTTTTATAATTTTTATACATCAGATACTCCAACTTAAGCTCAACTTAGTTAGCTAGAACGAGAATAGTTAAGTAATTTTTTTAGATCTTTTAATAGCCCTTTTTGTACTAAACGGTTTTCTTGTGGCTCGACCTTAAAGGGATATTCAAGTACCACTAACCCCATATGATCAATTAAATATAAACTTGCAGGATTTAAACTCTGTTGTTCGGTAATAATTTTCCATGGTAGATTTTTATTGTCGGGGCTTCCCATTACAGCCATATCAACCTTGCCTTGGTTTTTACCAAGTGCCACATATAAGTTATTAAGTGCATTGAGCTGTTCGCTGCATGGGGTGTTACATTCGTTTGAATAATTAAGTGCGATAGTCCATTGTTTGGGATTATTTTGCGGCCAATTTTTAAGTTTTATTTCTTGGCTTAAAAACTCACCATTATTAGTAATTGCAGTAGGCAACCAATCAAACTTTAATGCGCCATATGCCAAAACTAATGGGATTGCACAGCAACCCACAAACAACAAAAGGGGATTATTTTTCATTATGTGTCCTTTTTTTACTCGCAAAAATAGCCACAACAGCACATGCAATAGCAATTAAAAACCATTGCAAAGCGTAGGCATTATGCTTTTGAGGGCTCATAACAACGGCCTCATAATGAGGTGTTGCAATCTCATCACCAGTACCTTGTCTGTAAGCCATAAAATTAATTAATGATTGCTGGCTTTGGGTGCTCAGCATATTCAAGTCGATAGATTGGATTCTTGTAGGTAAGTCGTTATTTGTAGTTTTATCTTCAAGCGTAAAGCTACTTAAGTTATTTTCTTTTATTTGCGCTTTAAGAATAAAAACACCTGTAGGCAGAGCAACCTTTGGCAGTGCATCTCTAGATATAGGCGCTTTTACCCATCCTAAATTAACTAAAATCACTTTCTCTTCGGTGTCTGGCTTTAGTAAAGCAAGTAAGTCGTACCCTACTTGTCCGTTATAAACTTGATTATCTAAAAGCCAATATTGGTTTTGTACAAACCGCCCTTTTAACTCAACCAATACACCAGTTTTGTTCCAGCTATCAGGCAAGTTAAGTAATTGAGACCAGCTCATCACACCACGAGTCTGTTGCTTAGCTATGGCGGTTAGTTGTTGCTGCTTTTGCTCACCTCGCTCCAACTGCCAAAACCCTAATCGCACACACACAAGTACAACAACCACAACCATACAAAGTGTGATTAGTGAGCTAAGCTTTTGTTTGTGCCATAAAACTAACTGCATAAAGGGTCAACTCAGTGATTATTAAAATTATTATCGTACTGTTGTTAATATTTATACTTTTTAACTTATTTAGAGCATTGTTTATTATGGTGTCAGGGAAAACAGGGGGACGACCTATGTCTCACTTTTTAGGTCGTCGCGTATTGTTTTCGGTAGTTGTTTTAGTTGTTGTTATTGCAGCGCTTAAACTTGGTTTTATTAAAGCAAATAATTCGCCAATAAACGCTACAGCACATATACAAATACAAACAAACACAGCCACACCACATCAACAAAGTGCCAATACCAAGCAGCTGCTTGAAAAGCAAAGTGCTTATCTTTAGTAAAGTGCCCTTTTAATATCCGTAAAAATATTACAAATAAAAGTACGGTTCCTAGCGTTACATGCATGCCATGAAAACCAGTCAATAAAAAAAACGTATTACCGTAAATACCCGCATCTAGCGTTAGATTAAGGTCATTATATGCATGCATGTACTCCTCAACTTGCAACCCTAAAAAGCAAACGCCCAATAAAATAGTAGCGCCTAAAAAAACCTTAAGTGGAGTGCGTTTATTGTTTTCCATCGCTACGTGGGCAAAATGTAAAGTAACTGAGGAAGTAAGCAGTATTAAGGTATTTATAAGTGGTAAGCCTTGCCAGCCCATAGCTTGAGTAGTTTCGCCAGCAGGTGTTGAAACAAGCGGCCAAACGGCTTCAAAAGTAGGCCATAATACCTCGTTAGTCATTGCATTATTGCCTGCACCTCCAAGCCAAGGTACCGACAATACGCGTGCATAAAAAAGCGCACCAAAAAAGGCCATAAAAAACATAACTTCAGAAAAAATAAACCAGCTCATACCTTGTCTAAAAGAGCGATCCATTTGTGCTGAGTACAAACCTTGGTCCGATTCACTAATTACATTTTTAAACCAGCTAAACAACATATACACAAGCACAGCAATACCGGCATAAAGCAGATAAACCCCGCTACCACCTTCTTTACCTACACTCATAACAGTCAAGCCCGCCCCTACTGCAATAAAAAACAATGCAACAGCACCTACAATAGGCCACGGGCTTTGCTCTGGTACGTAATAATGCTCATATTCTTGATTCATTTTATTTACTCCTAGTTTCACACTAGTTTAAAAAGCTAGTTATTACTTGCCACCAGCTGTTCACTAATATCAAATACGGTATAAGATAAAGTTAATTCTTCAATGTCGCTTGGCAATGCGGTATCAACATAAAAAAGTAATTTAAATTCAAGCTCTTCCCCTGCTTTTAGAGGTTGCTGATCAAAGCAAAAACAAGCTATTTTATGTAAATACTTTGCCGCTTTACCTGGCGAGACTGATGGTACAGCCTGCATTACTTTATCCAGATTGCTATTATTTTTAGCACTAAACATTACTTCACGCATTGCACCGGGTTTTACCACTACACTGTATTCTTTTGATTTAACTTCAAACGGTGCACCACTTTGTGCGTGAGTAGTAAAGCTAACGCCAACTTCTCGGTTTTGTACTATTTGTGTACTTTGCTCTGCTTGCTCAAGCGAAGGCTTCCCATTAAGCCCTGTTACATCACAAAACACGTCATATAAAGGTACTAAAGCAAAGGCAAAGGCAAACATGCCTATGCAAATAAGTACCAAACGTTTGAGTAGCGGTGCGTGTGTCATTACTTAATAACCGGCGGCGTAGAAAAAGTATGATATGGCGCTGGAGAGTCAACTTCCCACTCAAGGCCTTCTGCCCCTTCCCATACTTTTGCAGGCACTTTATCACCGCCACGCGCGCATTTAATTACCACAGCTACAAACAACAATTGCGATAAGCCAAAGGCAAACCCACCAATACTTATGATTGCGTTAAAGTCGGCAAATTGAAGAGCGTAATCGGGAATTCGACGCGGCATACCGGCAAGCCCCACAAAATGCATAGGAAAAAACAGTACGTTCACACTCACCAGCGATAGCCAAAAATGCCATTTAGCTAACGTGATATTAAACATGTTGCCTGTCCATTTGGGCAGCCAGTAATAAGCCCCTGCCATTATCGAAAATACAGCCCCTGTTACTAATACATAATGAAAATGCGCCACTACAAAATAAGTATCGTGATATTGAAAATCAGCAGGTGTAATTGCCAGCATCAATCCCGAAAAGCCACCTAAGGTAAACAGCACAATAAACGCAATACTAAAAAGCATTGGCACCTCAAAAGTTATTGAGCCTTTCCACATTGTGGCAACCCAATTAAATACTTTTACTCCAGTAGGTACCGATATAAGCATGGTCGCGTACATAAAAAACAACTCGCCAGCGACCGGCATCCCAGTGGTAAACATATGATGAGCCCAAACAATAAAGCTCAATAGTGCTATAGAGGATGTGGCGTATACCATTGAGGCATAGCCAAAAAGTTTTTTACGAGAAAAGGTAGGTACTATTGTAGATATAATGCCAAAGGCAGGAAGAATCATTATGTATACTTCAGGGTGACCAAAAAACCAAAAAATGTGTTGGAACATCACCGGGTCGCCACCGCCTGCAGCATCAAAAAAGCTGGTAGCAAAATACTTATCGGTAAGTACCATAGTGACAGCCCCTGCAAGCACTGGCATTACGGCTATTAATAAAAAGGCAGTAATTAACCACGTCCATACAAATAAGGGCAACTTCATCCATGTCATGCCGGGGGCACGTAAGTTCACTATGGTTACAATCACATTGATTGCGCCCATTATTGAGCTAATTCCCATAATATGTACGGCAAATACAAACAATGCAGTATTATCATTACTGTATGTTGTGGACAGTGGTGCATAAAAAGTCCAACCAAATGCAGGCCCCCCACCAGGCATAAATAACGATGCCAATAGGATTAAAAACGCAAACGGTAAAATCCAAAAGCTCCAGTTATTCATTCTTGGCAATGCCATATCTGGCGCGCCAATCATGAGTGGTATCATCCAGTTAGCAAGGCCTGTAAAGGCGGGCATAACCGCACCAAACACCATAATTAAACCATGCACTGTGGTCATTTGATTAAAAAAGTGAGGATCGACCAACTGTAAACCTGGTTGAAATAATTCAGCCCTGATCACCATGGCCATTCCACCACCAATTAAGAACATGGTCAGCGAAAAAATTAAATATAAACTACCTATATCTTTATGATTAGTTGTGTAAAGCCAGCGTTTAAAACCTTTAGCTGGGTGATGAGCATGATGAGCTTCATTGGCGTTAGGTTGTTCTACTATGCTACTCATTAGTTCGCCTCCACTTTGGCATCAAGTGCTGCCTGTATTTGACTCGGTTGAATAACATCACCCGTATCATTACCCCACGCATTACGTTTATAAGTAATAACCGCAGCTAATTGCTTTATAGATAACTGTTTGGCAAATGCTTGCATTGCCGTACCGGGTCGTCCATGGATAACTACATCAATGTGATCTTTTATATCGCCAAGCACTATCGGGCTACCTTTAAGTGCAGGAAATACACCCGGTAACCCCATGCCAGTAGGTTGATGACATGCAGCACAATTAGCCATATATACTTGTTCGCCTAAAGTCATTAATTCTTCTTTTGGGAGGGTTTTATCAAGTAATGCGGCATCTGCTAATGCTGCTTTTTGTTTAGCCTGCTTTGCATCTGCAAGCCATGTTTTAAAATCAGCTTCAGATTTAGCGATCACCACAACGGGCATAAAGCCATGGTCTTTACCACACAACTCAGCACATTGGCCTCGGTAAGTACCTTCTTCGTTTATGTTCGTCCATGTTTCGTTTATAAAGCCGGGGTTCGCATCTTTTTTAACTGCAAAATCAGGTACCCACCAAGAGTGAATAACATCATCAGAAGTCATTAAAAATCGTACTTTTTGATTTATTGGCAGTACAAGAGGCTTATCAACCTCAAGTAAGTAGTTAGGGTTTTTATCTGCAAGATTCGCTATTTCATCTTGCGGGGTAGATAAAATAGAGTAGAACTCTACATCTTCGCCCATATATTCATAATGCCATTTCCATTGCGAACCCGTAATTTTAATAGTGAGATCAGCTTTGCTGGCATCTTCCATTGCAATAAGGGTTTTAGTGGCTGGTACTGCCATAGCAATTAAAATAACAAACGGAATTGCAGTCCAAAGTATTTCTACTTTAGTGCTTTCGTGAAATTGGGCAGGTACAGCCCCTTTAGATTTACGGTGATGAATAAGTGCCCAAAACATAATTGCGAACACTATCACCCCAATCACACAACATATTATAAATATGGTCATGTGCAGCTGATATACATTATTGCTTATATCGGTTACGCCTTTGCGCATATTGTATTGGCTGTTAGCCAAAACTGGGTGCGAAAAAACACATAATATAAGCCACAAGGTAGAGGTCAGTTTACCCATGTGACGGCTCCTTTGATGCTATTGCGAATGCAAAGCGAAGAGGCATACGGCTTAAACGCCAATTCGTTATTTTTATTTTTTTAGCCAATCTTATTTAATATTGATTGGTTTTGCTGCGCCAACAACGAGTTTGTGTATATTGTGTGTTCTCAAAACTAAAAAGCTGTGAGTTATTATTAGCTCAGCACATTAACAATTAGCTAAAAAACGAACAACAAGCAAGTTTTAGTATAAAAAACAATCAGGTGATATTGAATAATTAATAAAAAATCGGTAATCAACTGGGCAACAGAAAGTTCAAAATATGAGCAAAACAAAGGGGTTTAACGCATTCGGAGGGGGAAAATATAAGTGCAAAAAAGTTTACAGCTTAAATAGTCAGTGGGCTGTTTACGCCCTATTTTTTAGTACAAATTTTAAAACAAAAATGCGTACTAATTAGTACGCATTTATAAAGCTGCTTGTTTAAAAGCTATTTTTAAAGTCACATCCAATCAGCGTTTCTTATAACGCCAACGGCTAAGCCTTCAATATTAAAAGACTCATTCTCAAGATCTACTTCAATAGAGTCAAAATCGTCGTTTTCAGCATGAAGTAATACTTTACGACCCGCTTTCTCAAGACGTTTTACAGTTACGTCTTCGTCTAGGCGAGCAACAACAACTTGTCCATTTTCAGCGGTTTGAGTACGATGTACAGCAAGTAAATCACCATCCATAATACCAATATCTTTCATGCTCATACCGTTAACGCGTAGTAAAAAATCTGCAGCCGGTTTAAACATTAATGGATCGATTTTGCAGTGACTTTCAACGTGCTCTTGCGCCAAAATAGGTGAACCAGCAGCAACACGCCCTATAAGCGGTAAACCTAATTGTTCTGGCTCTTCTTCTTCAATTAATTGAATACCACGGCTTGCACCTGGTTTCATTTTAATTGCGCCTTTTTTAGCAAGTGCTTTTAAATGTTCTTCAGCAGCATTGGCACTTTTAAAACCTAATGTTTGCGCTATTTCAGCACGTGTAGGAGGCATACCAGTGTCTTTAATAAAAACTTTAATTAGTTCGAGTATTTGAGCTTGGCGGTTCGTTAATGGTCGCATACAACTGGTTTTCCATACAGTACATTTAACTGTGAGTATATACAGTTAAATAAAAATCGCAAATTTAAATTAAGCCTTAAAATAGCTAAAGTAATTTCACTTGTGTACATTTTAGGGATATAACTAAAGCTGAGTTTATAAATGATTAAAAATGCAAAGGAGACATTATGAGTATTTGGTACCAGCCCATCACCTTAGAGCTGTGCAAGCAGTTAGAGCAAGGCGTTAATGGCCAAGGAACATTAATGAAAACTATGGGGATAGAAGTCACAGAAATTGGCGATGATTATTTGGTTGCCACAATGCCGGCAATTCCTGAGCATCATAACCCAATGGGGATGGTTCACGGCGGTGCTAACGTTGTACTTGCCGAAACAGTTGCCAGCTATGCCGCTAACTTTGTTGTCGATTTTACTAAATTTTACTGTGTAGGGCAGGAAATTAGCGCAAGTCATTTAAAAGCATCTCGCAACGGCACTTTAACAGCAACGGCTAGAGCGTTTCATATTGGCAAACGTAGTTCAGTATGGGAAATAAAAATTACAAATAGCCGCAATGAGCTGTGCTGCGTATCAAAAATGACCGCAGCAGTCGTAGAGCGAAGATAGTTACTTTTCGATTGGGTAAATGGTAATTTCCATACCCGCACCAATCGCAGATATACGCAATAATGTATCTGCATCTAAGGCTTGATTAAAGCACTTAGGAGAAGTCCCTGATTCAAAACCAATATCAAACGTTCTACGTGAACAACTTAACCATTGCTTTAGCGCGTTACGCGAACACGATTCAATAAGCTCACATATATGGTTTATGGCTTTATCAGGTGTGCTCACCTCACCTGTAGCTTCAATACGTGCTAGTTGACGGTATTCGTCTTTGTCATAATGTAAAATCGTCGCGACTTTTTTCAAGTCCGCCACTAGCAAACTAATATCTTGCTTTGATTCAAGCTCAAGATCTACATTTAAAAATTGAATTTCCGACATCGTTTCGTATTTATCCTCTAATAATTTCATTGCAAACTTTAACGCAGTTTTACCGTTATACCAAATCAACTATGCTCTATTAACCACTTTATATGGATATTTCGTAGCTTTTAAGTATTTTTTAGCATTTAAAGCTAGCTGGATATCAAACATCTAGCTCAATTAAACAGATAAGTCATGTTAGGAATTTAAGTGTAATCTTTTTTATTTTTAAATGATTACAGTAAGCTATAGTTTAAACTGCGACAAAATGTCGCAGTAACTTATCCTATTAATGTAATAAACTAGCCTCTAAAAATAATAAGACTAAAACATGAATAAAAAAATATTTAAGCATGCTCGCAAGTTACATAAATGGTTAGGTTATTTATTAGCACTACAAATTTTAGCATGGTTACTAGGTGGTTTAATTATGAGTGCAATCCCTCTTGATAAAGTTCATGGGAAGCATCTTGCAACACGCACTCTTAATAATCCATTTACGCAGGCTGATTATATTGCTTCCCTTGACGATATTGCCTCTCAGGTGGTTAATCCAACACAAATAATTTTTGAGAACTTCTTAACTACACCACTTATTACTGTCTTTAGTAATAACGAGCAGCAAAGCTTCAATGGCATAACAGGCCGACCATTTGAACCGCCAACTAAAATACAAATTACCGCAAATGCTAAAGCACACTTACTTATTGATGCTCAAGTAACAAGCGCTGTACTACTAAAGCAAGGTATGCGAGAAGTTGGATATAAAACCAATGTTTGGCAGGTACAATTTGACGACACATTTAACACAACACTGTACTTGTCAGAAAATAACGGCAAAGTTGTCACCGTTCGCAGCACGCTATGGCGAATATTCGACTTTTTTTGGATGTTACATATTATGGATTACGATGAGCGAGAGGATTTTAATAATCCGCTGCTTATTAGCTTTTCAGCAACCAGCGTACTTTTTTGTTTAAGTGGAATATTATTACTTATACAAAATATACGACTAAAACGATTTATCCGAATTAAAAATAAGAATAAATCAAAGTAGTCATATTGGTTTTTGAGAGCTAGCGCCCACTTATCAAAGAGTAAATAAGCCTAGGGCTTGTTTTATTCCAAGTGCTTAAATCGACTCAAATGTCGCTTTAACATTTCGTTTTCGAAAATCAACTCATCACGCTCATCCAGCAATTGTAAAACTAAAGCTATTGCCGACCAATCTAACGAAAAGTCATGCTGGATACGGGCCGCTTTTTTAACTAAGGTCACTGCAGATACCGTAAATTGCCACTGCGTAACATGCTCCCCCTCAATTGGAACCGCAATATTATGCTCAACTAGCTCATATAAAATTGCTTCGCTAATATCACTGCTCAAACATAGCTCTTTGCTAGTAAGTAAATCGTCTTTTTGTGTCACGATAATTTGCATTATGGTTTGCTCCAGTTATTACGGGGATCAAAGTGAGCTTTTTCGGCTAATTCTTCCCACAGTTTTTTACTGGCATCATCAATAGATGTTGGATTAACAATTTTAAGCACAGCAAATAAATCACCTTTGGCTTTTTTACTCATTAATCCCTTACCTTTAATACGTAAGCGTTGACCAGACTGACTATTAGAAGGAATAGTTAATTGGATATTACCTGTCAACGTAGGTAAATTTAGCTTTGTACCAAGAGCCGCTTCCCATGGTGCAAGAGGGACAACTATATTTAGGTTATGACCCTCAACATCAAATAATGGGTGAGGCACTAAACTAATTTGTAAATACAAGTCGCCATTTTGCCCATTCGCTGACCCTAACCCGCCTTGCCCTTTTAGTCGAATTCGCTCGCCATTTACTGAGCCTGCAGGAATTTTCACTTTAAGTGATTTTTTAATTTCAGTAACACGGCCACTGCTGTCTCGCTGCGGTAACATAAACTCAACAGGCTTCACGGTATCAACTAAAGTCTCTTCAAGAAAAATTAGGAACTCTATTTCCACATCTTGTCCTTTTTGCGCGCGAGCGGCGTTACTTCTGCTTTGCCCGGAACGATCGAATCCACCAGCTCCGCCAAACATTGAATTAATAAAGTCAGAAAACTCTTGGTCGGTTTGAGGATCGCTTTGCTGGTAATTACTTTGCGAAGAGGCATTGTTACCACCATAATGGCCTTGCTGTTGACGAGCACGATTTTGTTGGTGACGACGTAACTCGTCGTATTTTACACGTTATTCTTTGTTATGAATGACTTCGTAAGCTTCTGCTATTTCTTTAAACTTATCTTCTGCTTGAGGCTCTTTGCTTACATCTGGGTGATATTTTCTGGCTAACTTTTTATAAGCTACTTTAACCGCTTTATCATCTGCATCAGGCGATATTCCAAGCACTGCATAATAATCAACAAATTTCATTTGCAATCCAAATCCTCATATTGAGTAAGCTTTAAGCATACTCCTTAACGGGTAACCTTGTGTGGTTAAAATACGATAAATAGTGAGAAATAAATGAATAGTGAAAATAACTTTGAGTAAAAAATTAATCAGGCACTTTTTAGTAATATAAGCGTAGGCCTTAAGTTAACTTTATCTTTTATCTTCAAGGCTTTAAACTGCCTATTCCTGTAGTTCACATTTGTGATGGATATGACTCGATTTATTCTGGCCTTATTGGCTTGTTGTGTGTGCGCTTCGGTATCAGCCGAACAATTTACCCGTTTTTCAACGGCTAAAAGACATTTAATTAAAACCCTACCTGACAACGCCAAAAGCATTTACTGCGGTTGCGACATTAAAAAAGAAGGCAAAAAACTCGTTCCTGATCCGTCTAACTGTGGTTACATTCCTCGAAATACCCTTACCCGCTCAGGCAAAGTAAATGTGCGAGCACTACGCATTGAGTGGGAGCACATTGTTCCGGCGTGGGAATTTGGTCACCAGCTACAATGCTGGCAAGATGGCGGGCGTAAAAACTGCCGTAAAGTAAGTGCTAAATTTAGAAAAATGGAAGCTGATATAAATAACTTAGCGCCAGCTATTGGCGAAATTAATGCCGATCGCTCTAATTATCGTTTTGGTATGCTTAGCGAAAACGCCACACAATATGGTCGTTGCGAAGTAAAAGTAAACTTTAAGCAACGTGTAGTTGAACCGCCTGTTTATGCACGAAAACGTATAGCTGACACCTACGCTTACATGCAAAAAACATACGGTTTAAAAATCTCTGATAAACAGCAAAAGTTATTTAATGCATGGCAAAAGCAAGCATTCGCAGATACAAGTAGTGCGAGTAAGCTCTAAGCTTTAACACTCATTTACATAAATCAAAGTTATAAATGTTGAATAAACGAGCGAGTGTTGTAATATTTTAAACAACTTATTTACAAAAAAGCCCTTACCTATGTTTAAAAATAATAAAACCTCGCTTGCCATTTTCACTGCATTTGCGGGCTTTGCTTTGACCGGTTGTGGCGGCGGTGGTAGCGGCATCGACTCAGCCCCTGTAGTTACAACACCTGTTAGTAGCAGTCCAACATGGACTGCGGGTGTATTTGAACCCTCTAACGATTTAAAAAACTTTTGCGAAACCCCGCGTACGGGTAACGATCCCTTTAATAACAACGAGCCTTACCCAGATCAAGCCGGTTCTGCCCTTTACGAAAAACTCTGGCTTCGCTCTTGGAGCGACGAAACCTACCTTTGGTATGATGAGATTGCCGATAACGATCCTGAAAGCTTTGCCACAGTAGCCGATTATTTTGCCCAATTAAAAACAGAGCAGCTTACCGACTCAGGGGCAAAAAAAGATAACTTTCATTTTTCAGAACCTACTGAAGATTACTTTCAAGAAGCGCAATCGGGCGTTACTTCTGGTTACGGTATAAATTGGGCGTTTATTGGCGATACAGCCGACCGTATTTTACGCGTCGCTTATCTTGAAGATGATTCACCTGCAAGCCAAATAGGCTTTCAACGTGGTGATACTGTACTTTCAGTTGACGGTGTTAGCATTAATACCAATACACAGTCGGGTGTAGATACGCTTAACGAAGGCTTATTTAGTCCTACTAACGGCGACTCACATACTATTGTTGTACGCAGTAACGATGGCGCCGAAAAAACATTTAATGTAACCGCTGGCAATATTGAACAAACACCGGTTCAAAATGTTAAAACGATTACAACCGCAAATGGTTCAAGCGTGGGTTACATGCAATTTAATAGTCATATAAGCATTGCCCAAGAAGGGCTTATTGATGCAGTAAATAAGTTTAAAACCGATGGTATTGATGAGCTTGTAATCGACTTTAGATATAACGGTGGTGGTTTATTAGCACTGTCGGCACAATTGGCTTATATGGTTGCCGGTAATGCCAACGTTAACAACCGCTTTTATTATCAAACTCAACAAAACGATAAACAACCCGTTGATTCGCCTTTTCCATTTATTGATGAAGAAATAGATTACTCTACTTTTTTTAGCACAGGTGAAAACCTACCTGATTTAAACTTATCGAAGGTTTATGTATTAAGCACATCAGGCACCTGTTCGGCATCAGAAGCTTTTATTAATGGTTTAAAAGGTATAGACGCAGAAGTTATTTTAATTGGCGATACAACCTGCGGTAAGCCCTATGGCTTTACCCCAACTCATAACTGCGCAACAACCTATTACACTATTCAATTTAGTGGGGTAAATAGCAAAGGATTTGGCGAATACGCTGCGGGTTTTACACCAACCCCTACGCCACAATTTGATGCTGATGTTCAAGGTTGTGAAATTGAGGACGACTTTGATCATCAGTTAGGCGACAGTGACGAGGCCGTTTTAGCCACCGCATTGTTTCATGTTGAAAATGGCAGTTGCCCAATTAGAACGGCTGCTGCAAAAGCAGAGCCAGCTACTTTTTCAAGCTCTCGTGAATCTCTCATTCCTTTAAATATGCCTGAGCAATTTACCCAGCGTAATATGGACTTAACTTGGCCAACACTGAGTGAGGAAAGATAATGGCTAAATTATTACTCCCATTAGCTACCTTATTCGCTTTGGGAGGATGCCAAAGTGTAAATAGTGAGCCCGCTAAACCCGCTATATTAACGAGCGTTAATCCCAGCGTTATTGCAACACTACAACAGGCAATTCAACAAGCTAAGGGAGGCGCATTAGTAACACTTGCCGATTCCGTATTTACTAAACGTAGCGAACTGCTAATTGATCATGCAATGAGTAAAGGGTCTGATGGCAGAGTAATTATGGGCGCGCATAATATAAAATCTGAGAAGTTTATTTTGCAACTACGTAATAACCAATGCGAGCTTTACTATCCTAAAAAAGAGCTTACTACAGTACTTAAAGGTGTGACCTGTAAAGAATTATAAGGCACTTTAAAGTTTATAAAAAAGGCGTGCAGCATATCGCTGCACGCCTTTTTCTATTTTAAAGCGTTATTACAAGTCTTCATGCGGGCCAAACACTTCATAATGAATCTGCTCGTCTTTAACACCTAGTTCAAGTAACTGGTTTTTTATAAATGCCATAAAACCGACAGGACCACATAAATAAAAGTCGCCATTACTTAATGGTAGCTGTGTTTCTATTACGCTTAAGTTCATTAACCCAGTAAAGTCAGCGCCCCCTGCCGCTTGGTTAAACCACGTTATTGTTTTCAAGCGGTTATTCTGTGCTGTTAGATCATATAAATATTTTGAAAACGAGTGCTGCTGATTATTTTCGCAGGCATGTAAATACATAATCTCTTGATTAGAGTTGTCACTTAATAACGTTTCAAGCATAGCCAGCATTGGTGTTTGCCCAACACCTGCTGAAATGAGTACCGCTGGGTTTGTGTTATTGCGTAAAAAGAAGTCTCCTGCCGGCGGGTATAACTCAACAATAGTGCCTTGCTCTAATGAGTGTAAATAATTAGACACCATACCAGGCTTTGGCTGTAGCTCTTTTTTAACACTAATACGGTAGTTTTTAGCGTTACTTTTTTGCGAAATAGAATACTGGCGAATTTCTTCATATTCAGCGCCCTCTGGCTTAACTTTAATACCTAAATACTGTCCTGGTTTATGTGTAATAACAGCTTCGCCATCAACTGGCGTAAGTGTAAAGCTTGTTACTAGTTCTGATTCAGCCTGTTTGTTGGTTATTTTAAATTGGCGAGTTCCCGCCCAACCACCGTGTTTATTTTTACTGTGCTCATACAAAGCAGCTTCTTCGGTTATACAGATATCAGCAAGTACGCCGTAAGCTTCGCGCCAAGCGTATTCAACATCGGGAGTAAATTGCTCCGGAAGAAGCTCTTTAAGCGTACCAATTAAGTGTGCACCTACAATAGGGTAATGCTCAGGTAAAATATTCAAGCTTGTATGCTTATGATTAATACGTGTTAGCGCTTCTTTTAATACAGCTAAATTATCAATATTTTGTGCATACGCAGCCAATGCATTAAAAAGTGCAAATTGCTGACGACCTGTATCTTGGTTCGCCATATTAAAAATATTTTTAAGCTCAGGATTATGACTAAATAAACGCTTATAAAAATGATTGGTAACAACCGTACCCGCCTGCGCTAATAACGGAACAGTACTTTTTACGATCTCAATGGTTTTATCAGATAACATATGTGTTTCCTATGGATGAACTAACCACGACGCCCATCAACACGACGCCGCGTTAATATAGGTGTGCAGTGAATTAAAAATAATGAAAAAGCTACTAACCACAGCAAAGCACTTATTTGCCAAGCAAGGTGAGGCCTAATAACATAAGGGAGTAATGAGCGAGTAATAGCGGCTACTAACACAAGTGCAAAAGCAACTGCCATGTAATGAGGAATAGCGAGTGTACGCCCTGTATGACCATGCGATACACGCGTCATCATTGCTAAAATCATCATACCTATTGTGCCAATAGTGATTAAGTGCAGCGCATCTTTAAATTGTATTGCACTGCTATAAAAGCTAAATGCAACCATCATTAACCCTACGCCTAACGCTAAGTAGGAAAAATGTAAAGACCATAACAACGGCACTCTCAATACCTTGCTATCCCACCAACAACCAGCCCTAAGCAGGTGAAGCGCAGCAACAGTTGCAACAACTAACGCAGGATTAATCGTGTTCAAAAACAACTTGTTGATGAAAAATAAAGTGATAGCCACAATAGATAAATACATCACCGCTTTATCTATTTTAGGAGTGCGAACTTGTGCGGCTAAACCTAGACCTTTAGCGGTAAAAAATGGTAAAACGCGGCCCGCAACAATGCCAACTAGTAAAGTAATTACCAGTACTGCGGTATCAACCACACCAAGTGCAAGCTGCATGTTTTGTTGTAAAACAAGTATTAAATACAATACATTGAGCCCACAAAGCACAGCTAAAATAGCTAAAAACGGATAGTTACTTTTGCTATTGGCTTTTAATAACATATTAGCCAACGCGGTTATGGCGCCTAGCCACCAAATAACTTGTAATGTAAGTGCAGCATATAAATTAAAATGAGTAATATCTGGCAGTGCTACAAAAAATGCTAAGCGCGCTGCAAGCCATATAAACGTAAGCCACATAAGGGCTTTGCCACTTATGCTCGGCACGCCTGTCCACGTTTGTGCTGCGGTAAGTAAAAAGCCAACAGCTACAACTCCTGCAAAGCCAAACAGCATTTCGTGCGCGTGCCATAATGTCGCAGGTATCGATAAGTGCCAACTTGTATGGCCTGTTAAAATAAGTAGCCAATACCCCACTGACAAAAATGCCAATAAGCCACCGCCTAAAAAGAAAGGCCTAAAAGCTAGCATCCATAACGGCCGTCGAGATACTTGATGAATAGCAACGCGTGCTGGCATTGGCTCAGTTAAGTTTATAGGGCGCATTATCGTACCTCCTGCCCTAAACCATGTTGTGCAACACAGCGCAGTACGTAACTTACTTTTAAAATAGCAGCAATAACAATAGTCCCAATATGAGCTGATACTTGCACCGCCATGGAAAAGTACTCAGCAAACGGGTAGCTAATTAAAATACTTGCCGTAATACACACTAAACTCACAGCCAATGCAGTATTGGCAGCAAATAATACTGTTTCGTATAGTGAACTAAACTGTGTTTGATTATTTAAATTATTCAGCATTAGTGTGTTCATAGCGATCTCTGTAACTAACTACGTTACTTAGCTATTACACATACTGTGCCAACAAATTTAATTAATTAAATTCAATAAGTTAAATTAAATCACTTTACAGTATGAGTCTTTATGACCTACTATAAATTAACTCATAAGAACACAAACAGGTCATTTTGACGTGAACCAGCAATTCAACCTTACACAAGTTGCTCTAGAGCTTGCTCAAAGTACACTACACGAGCATAGCTTTGATCAATTACTAGCAACGGTTGAGCGGGTTATTCCTAGTGATGCAAGTGCGTTATTAGTGCTTCAGGGCGAACAATTAAAACCCCTGGCAATTAAAGGGTTAATGCCCGACAGTTTAGGCAGACGATTTAAAATAGTAGAACACCCTCGCCTAGAAGCTATTTGCAAAAGCACACTCGCGCTTCAATTTGCGCACGACTGCCCACTACCCGATCCATACGATGGATTGCTATTAGCTAAAACCGGCGACATACCGGTACATGCATGTTTAGGTTTACCTCTTTATGATAAAAACGCGCTACTTGGCGTACTTACGTTTGATAGCCTTAACGCCAATGCATTTAACAGCATAAGCGCTGATACACTCAATACCTTACAAACGCTGTGTAGTGCGCATTTTAAAACAGCTTTAGAGCTTGCCCATTACAAACAGCATGCACAGCACTCAAGTGCATTAGTGCAAGAACTAAATCGTGAAGCGTTAACACGGGACGGCGGCGAAATTATTGGCCAAAGCCCGCTAATGCAAACACTTAAAAACGACATTAAACTCGTTGCAGCATCTAACTTTAGCGTGCTTATATTAGGTGAAACAGGGGTAGGGAAAGAGCTTGTTGCGCGTAATATTCACTTAAATTCAGCTCGAAAAGATCAACCGCTTATTCACTTAAATTGCGCCTCACTTCCCGAAAGCCTTGCTGAAAGTGAATTTTTTGGTCATGCGAAAGGGGCTTTTACAGGCGCACAAAATTCGCGCCAAGGTAAATTTCAATTAGCTGATGGCGGCACGTTATTTTTAGATGAAATTGGCGAACTGCCCCTGGCCATGCAAAGTAAACTATTACGAGTGCTACAAAGTGGCGAAATACAAACGGTAGGAGAAGACACGCCAAAGTACGTAGATGTACGCGTCGTTGCTGCAACCAACAGAAATTTAAAAGAAGAAGTAGCTCAAGGTCGCTTTAGAGCCGATTTATACCATCGCCTCAGTGTCTACCCTATTACTGTGCCACCACTTAGTAAACGCGAGCACGACATAACACTCTTAGCTGGTTATTTTATTGAGCAAACAGCCCGTAAATTAGGGATAAAACAATTAAAACTAAGCCCCGAAGCGCAAGCATTGCTTAATCAGTACAACTGGCCAGGTAACGTTCGCGAGCTTGAACATGTCATTAGCCGCAGCGCCCTAAAAGCAAAACAAAGCCAATGGCAAAATCCAATAATAACCATTACAAGCGAGCACTGTGATTTAACACCGAGTGCGCTGCAACCCCCTATAGCAGAGAGCCGAAGTACAGCGAACGCCTTAATCAACCAACCTTTAAAACAAGCTGTAGAATCGTTGCAATACAACATAATTACCGAGCAATTAAAACAGCATAACTACAACTGGTCGGCAGCAGCAAGAGTACTTGAATTAGATAGAGCAAACTTAGTACGCTTGGCTAAACGCCTAGGAATAGAAGTAAAAAAAATACTATAATCATTTAAAATACAGCTAAAACTATTGGTTAGCAGCTAACTTACTAAAGTGTGTTTTTAACAACCCTGCAAAAGCTTGTACTTTAGCAGTACGATGCACTAAGTGATGCGTGACTAACCATACATCGGTAGGCCAGCTTAACTCACTGTGCAATATAGGCACTAAATCAGGATATTGCGCCGCTACGTCATGTTGTAATCCGCCAATGCCTAGCCCTTTAATGATTGCACGAGTCGCTTCTGCAGTTTCAGATACTCGCAGCTTTATTTGCGATGCAGGAATATGTTCATCAGCCCATGCAAAATAAGGCACGCGGGCATTAAAACCTGCCACGCCCGATACAAAGTTATGTTGTTGTAAATCAATTAATAATTTAGGCATACCGTATTTATTAATGTAACGTTTATTAGCGTATAAACCCGATGAAAGCTGCGCCAAATGCTGAGCAATATAATCGCCTTCATCAGGTCTTGGGCCTGCACGCACTGCAATATGTGCTTGTCCGTGATCGAGCCTTAGCCTTTTTTGTTCTAAAATAACCTCAAGCTGCACTTGTGGATGTAGCGCCTGAAATTGCTCACATACATCACCAAGGACATCCATGAAGCCACTTACCGTCGTTAGCAACAAACTACCTCTAAGGGTGCTATCGGCCGCTACTATATCGTTATGTAACTGCTCTAAGGAGCTATGGATTGTTTGTGCTGTTGCAAATAACTTAGTGCCAATTTCAGTAACCTTGTAGCCACGAGCATGGCGATGAAAAAGCCGTGCATTTAAGTTTTCTTCAAGATTATTAATTCGCCTAAGCACTGTGCTGTGGTGCACATTAAGCTCCTCGGCCGCTGCTGTTAGCGTGCCTAACCGTGCCACTTCAAACGCAACTTTAACGTCTTGCCAATCTTCAAATTTTATCGCCATGCTGCCTACCTTTTACTTATGTGCATATACGCACACAAGTGTTGCGTTTATTAGGGTTTTCTACAAGTGAAATTTTGCTACATTAGTCATGTAACTTAAAACATTAAAAGGCCACTACCATGTCAGCACCAAAAATTATCGCCCTAGCTGGAAGCCTTCGCCAAGAAAGCTTTAATCAAAAAATTATTAATGAGGCAGCACGCTTTGCTCTACAAACAGGTGCTGAAGTAGAAGTAATAAAACTAAACGAATTAAACATCCCACTATTTAACGAAGATATTGAAGCGCAAGGTACACCAAGCGATGTACAGCTTTTAAAAGATAAGCTACGTACAGCCGACGGTATTTTACTAGCAAGCCCAGAGTACAACGGCTCTATTACCGCAGCACTAAAAAATGCGATTGATTGGGCATCGCGCACAGAACAAGGTGCTGTTCCTGCTTTTCGTAATAAAGTGGTTGCTTTGTTTGCAGCATCGCCTGGTGGGCTTGGCGGCTTACGCGGTTTAAATCATGTGCGTGATATATTAAGCGGCATTGGATCGTTAGTACTTGCCGATCAACTTGCAGTACCCGCTGTGCATACATTGTTTAATGAAAATGGGCAAATAAATGAACCTGTAACGGCTGAAAAAATATCAGCCCTCGCTCATCAGTTAGTAAGCGTTGCAAGTAAGTTAAAATAACTTGCACGCACGCCTACTTACTTTGTCGCTGCTATTTTGGCGGCGATAAAGTCGGTATGCGTTACATATAAAAGCCCTGCTACTTTACGTATAACGTAGTCTTCTTGGGGATCTATTTCTCCATCGGCATACGCTAAGCGCCATAATAACTCTATTATTTCTATTCGCTGCGCCGCGCTACAATGCTCATTAATCTGCTTTGAAAACTGAAAGTAATCTATCGAATCATCTAAGCTACTTGCCGCATTATTAGTAAGCTCATTAACCTCAGTGTCTGTTAAATTAAAGTACTTTTTTAAGGTTACAGTCAGGGTTCGTTGTTCATCATGTTCAAGCTTGGTATCTGCGCGCATAACTTCAATTAATAATGCAGCAACCGCTGTTTTTAAATCGTGCTCTTGCATACTTGGCTGCTGTTTATCGAATACAGCAAAAAGTTGTTTTATTTGTTTGAACATCACACTTTCCCTTTTTGGGTGTTAGACTAATACGTAAAGAAATCGACCTTATTACTCTTATTAATGGGTATAAAGTTCGCAAATTAAAGGATACATTTTATGAAAGGAATAAACACACCACGCTTATTTATAGGCGCTACGCTGGTGGCCCTTTCGAGTGCAAATACTGCACTTGCTGAAAAAGCCGAAACCGAGAAGCTCTACGACTTTGATAACAAAGTACATTACTACCAAACACAAATTGGCGAAGACAACTATAAAATAGAAATCCAGTCAGACGATTACAAACACTTTACCAACCAAAGTGTATTTTTGTTACGTCATGCTGACCGTCTATGCCGCGGCAATACCTTTATGTTGAAAGTACTTGAAGGCGTGCAAGAGTACGAACGCTTTCCAACAAAACCACGCGCTTACCAACCAGATTTAAGTGTTTTACTCCAATGCGAAACCAAAGAAAATACAAGTAAGGGTAAGTAACCTTAGTCTTTATAACCCCAAGGTGCTGATGGTGGAGTAATCGGTTTAGTTAAATCAAAATCCACCTTAAACTCACGTCCTTGGCGAATTAATCGATAAGTAAATACTTCTGGGTAAATATACATTTGCCATGTATTACCTACAGACTGCGCAAGACCTTGTTTTACAAATAACTCTTTAGAGTATTGGTCTGCTGGAAACGACTGTATCTGCGCAGACCCTGCATCAAGCGTATGGCCACCATACATAGTTGATGCGTCGTCTGTTCCATCTTTATGACGATGATCGTGCTTTAAACTCAAGCCGCTACCCGTTTTAGTTATGATCCACGTACGTGATGCATCGTCTCCTACATGAAACGGTACTTGTAACTCAGTCTCACTACATTTACGTACATGCATAACCAGTTTTTTATCTGTAAATGAGCTTGGGCCTTTCGCGTTATCTACCGCTACTTCACCTTCAAAAGCTTTACCGCAATGCGCTGCAATACTATTAAAAAAGGCATCATGAGTAGGAATAGACACTAACGGTGCAGGGCGTGCAAAAGCTGTCGATGAAGCAACTATTAAAGTTGCTGCAGTTAATAATTTCATTTGTTTCTCGTTATAATTATTTTAAAACACCTGTAATAGTACAGTTTTCTTAAGTACTTTATTAGAAGTATCTATATAAAAATGAGAGCGGGATAGCTAGATAAAATTTTAAGTAATGATTAACGACTAAATATCTCTGTACTCATTAACAATCCTACTTTTATAAATATTAATTACACACTCCTAGATGTGATTTTAACGTCGGGAGTCGCTAAGCTCACCCGACCTACATGATGGGTGTTGGTATGAGTGTGTGTTAACTGCGCACATTTTACTTTTCTGCAGACGTGAAAAAGCCCAACTATTTTTAGTCGGGCTCTCTAAAATTTGAAGTCGGTGCGCTACGCAGTAGGATGTCGTAGTGCCCACAGCGGTGGAGAGCCACAGTGAAATGCTACACTATCTTTGTGTCGCGATATGAGTGTGTGTTAATTGCGTACATTTCACTTTTCTGCAGACGTAAAAAAGCCCGACTATTTCTAGTCGGGCTCTCTACAATTTGAAGCCTGGTAATGTCCTACTTTCACATAGCAAATGCTACACTATCATCGGCGCTGTTTCGTTTCACTACTGAGTTCGGCATGGAGTCAGGTGGGTCCAAAACGCTATTGTCACCAA